>Ga0207829_100032_pt1:0-85000 | contig 344259 bp, 280 predicted proteins | sample TtaePargueraPR_4_FD_187738 | JGI IMG/M metagenome (GOLD analysis project Ga0207829, IMG submission 187738) | Aerobic enrichment media microbial communities from Bioluminiscent Bay, La Parguera, Puerto Rico - Tt and P1 (SPAdes) | ecosystem: Environmental > Aquatic > Marine > Unclassified... | reverse complement strand
GGCAGCGCGCATAGCGGACTCGTTCCATTTCATTGCCGTCACCAGGCCGGGCGCCAGGTCCAGCGCCTGCAGGCCGGCGGCGAAGGCTCGCAACACGGGCGGCTTCGTCGCCTGCAGGTCGCGCTGGTAGCCGGACGGCAATGACAATACCGAATCCAGCTCCACGCGCGCGCCGGCCACGACGCCGTGCGCGGCGCGCAGCAATTCCACTGCGTCCGGGTTGCGCTTGTTCGGCATGATTGACGAGCCGGTACAGAAATCATCCGGCAGGCGGACGAAATCAAACTCGCTGGTGGTGAACAGGCTCAGGTCCCAGGCCAGCCGGCGCAGGTCGGTGGTCGCGGCCGCCAGGGCGGAGAGCGCCTGCCCCTCCACCTTGCCGCGCGAGTTCTGCGCGTACTGCGGGTTCACCAGCAGGCGGGCGAAACCCAGTTGCTCGCGCACCTGCTCTCTTGCCAATGGAAGGTTCACACCGAAACCGGACGCCGTGCCCAGTGGCGACGCATCCAGCCAGTCGCGGGTGGAACCCGCCAGGGCCGCATTGTCCAGGAAGGCTTCCGCGTGCCCGGCCAGCCACATGCCCACCGAGGACGGCATGGCCCGTTGCAGGTGCGTGTAGCCCGGCATCGGGATATTGGCCTCGGCCTGCGCACGCTCGAGCAGGGCATCGGCCGTTTGCAGGCAGACATCGGCCAGTCTTCCGAGCCGATCCTTCAGATAGAGCCGCATCGCCACGGCGACCTGGTCGTTGCGGCTGCGGCCGGTATGTACCTTGCCACCCACCGGGCCCAGCATTTCGGTCAGCCAGGTTTCCAGCGCGGAATGGCCGTCTTCGAACGAAGTGTCGAGTTTCAGCTCACCGGCGGCGAGCTTTTCGCGGATGCGCGCCAGGCCGCTCACCAGCTTGTCCGCCTCGTCTTCGGTCAGCACATCAATGGCCTGCAGCCCGCGCACGTGCGCCTGGCTGGCAGTAATGTCGAAATCGATCAGCTGCCGGTCCAGGACCACGTCTTCCCCGGCCAGGAAATCCATGACCGCGGCGTCCGGCGCGCCGGACGCGCCATCCTTTTTCCAGATCGGTCCGCTCATGTGTCCAGTCCCATGTGTTCGTCCAGGCCCAGGGCCAGGTTCAGGTTCTGCAGCGCCTGGCTGGCGGCGCCCTTGGAAAGGTTGTCGAGCACGCTGACCACGGTAATCTCGCAGGGGTCATCCGGCGACACGGTGAACCCGCCGACGATGGCATCGGGCGTTTCCCGTACGGTCGTGACCTCGGGAATCTCGCGGCTCACGCTCACGCGCGGTTCGTCCGCATAGCGCTCACGGTACAGGGTTTCGAGATCGTCCACCGTCACCGGCGACTCCAGCCGCGCCGCGACGGTCATGCTGATGCCGCGGAAAAATGACGCCACGTGCGGCATGAACCGTACCGGCCGACCCAGCCGGTGGGACACTTCACGCTCGTGCATGTGGCCGGCGAGCGCGTAGGGCATCAGGTTGTCCGCCAGGCGTTCGGGGTCGTTCTTTGGTGACGGCGTGCGCCCCGCGCCCGAGTACCCGGATACCCCGAACAGCGACGGCGTGGTCTCCAGCCGGTCGGCAATGGGCGCCAGCGCCAGTTGCGCGGCGGTCGCGTAGCAGCCGGGGTTGGCAATTCGTTTCGCACCGATGATGGCATCCCGGTTCAGCTCGGGCAGGCCGTAGGCCCAGTCCTCATCGAAGCGGTAGTCCGCGCTCAGGTCGATGATGACAGCATCGGGATGCGCGGCTTCGATGGCCACCGCCCACTCGGCCGCCGCGCCGTTGGGAACGGCCAACACCCAGGCATCCGCCGAGCGGGTCGGGACGGCGTCGGCGGAGAGCGCCACAAGCTTTGCTTCCGCGTCCGGCCACGCGGGGCAGATCTCGCGTACCGGCAGGCCCGCCTGGCTGGTGGAACTGGCGAACGCCAGGTCCAGCCCCGGGTGCCTGGCCAGCAGGCCCAACAGTTCCGCGCCGGTGTAGCCGCGGCCACCAATGAGCGCGACGGTCTTCATTCGCCTTCTTCCCCCGCCCAGCCCGGGTCACGGCGCAGGGCTTCCTTGACCACCTGGCGACGCAGGTCCGGCTCCTCAATGCCGATGGTGAACACCACCCACTTGCCCTTGCGGTCGCTGGTATCGGCCTGCTGGAAGTACCACGGCGTGATCGGGTTGGTGTTGCGCGAGCGCCAGTACATCGTCGGGTAGCGCGCGCGCAGCACCTGCCACATCGCCGCGCCCAGGCCCTCGCCCTGCGCCTCGGGCGTGACGACGAACTTGTCCAGGTACGGCACGCTGCCCGCGCCCTCGACCACGACGGCGGCGGCGCGCCCGGTGGCGGACATCAGCACCGCGGGCTTGTGCAGCCTGTCGCGCCAGTCCTCGCGCAGCTCGCGGCCGAATGATGATTCGACACGCTCGATGACCTGGTCCATGACCGCGTCATCCGGCGGTTCGTGCAGGTCAATGGCCTCGCCACGACGGACCAGGGTGCCGGCGCCGCGGTAGGTGAAGAGCTCGCGGGTCAGCTGGTTCGCCGAGGTGATCGAAACCGAGGCGCTGGCGTCCAGCCCCATCAACAACTCGTGAATCTGCTGCAGCTTCAGGCGCATGCCCGAATGCACCCAGGGCTCGCGCATCAGCGCGTCGTAATCATTGGTCAGGCTGACCGCGGAAATCACGCGGCCGTCACGATCCAGCAGGCCGCCGGCCGGCGTCAGGAAAATGATCTTGTGCGGCTTGATCGCCCACACAAGTTCGCGCGCGGCCACATCGGCATTGATGTTCAGCACCTGGCCCGAGGGCGATTCGCCCAGGAAGGTCAGCACCGGCAACGCACCCGCGTCGATAGTGCGCTCCAACGGGTCGAGGTCGATATCGGTGATCTCGCCGACCAGGCCGTACTTCTCGCGATTGAGCACCTTCGCGCGGAAAATGCCGTGTTGGATGCCCCGGGCGCGGATGCCGCGCTTTTCCAGGGCGTCCACCAGGCGCATGGTCTGCTCGTAGATGACCGGTCGCGCCACCGCCATCACGTCCTCGGTGGTCACCCGCAGGCCGTCGATCCGCTCGCTTTCCACGCCGGCATTGTCCAGCGCGGCATCCACCTGCGGGCCGGCGCCGTGCAGCACCACCGGGCGCAGCCCGAGCCGGTGCAGGAACGCGAGTGCCGAGGCGAGTTCATCCAGGTGGTCGAGCAGGATACCGCCGCCCACCTTGACCACCGCGAAGCGGGATTCCCCGACCGAGGAGAACTCCTTTAAGTACTGGCGGGCCTCGCGACTGGAGCCCAGCTGGGCCAGCAGTTCGAGGACCGTTTCACGAATTTCAGACATGGTCGTTTACCAGCGCGCCGTAAATGCCGTACGCACGCTCCAACTGTTCCAGGCTGACCCACTCGTCGACGACGTGGGCCTGTTCAATATTGCCCGGCCCCAGGACCAGGGCGGGCAGACCGGCGGCGCCGAACAACGAGGCCTCCGTCCAGAAATCCAGGCCATCGCCGGTGTCGAGGCCGTTCAGCGCCGCGAACTGCCTTGCGGCGGCATCGTCATGGCCGGCTGTCGGCAGCGGCGGCCCGGAGAATGAAGTGGTCCAGGTGACGTGCTCACCGCCATCCAGTTCAGCCACGGCCTGCAGAAAATCGTCGTTGCTGTCGCCGGGCGCCAGCCGGGCGCTCCAGAAAATATCGGCGTGGTCGGCGATCACGTTCGACTTCACGCCGCCGGAGACCGTGCCGATATTGAAACAGCTGCGGCGGCCTTGCTCGGCCATCGTCTCCGCCAGTGACAGGGCCGCGGCGCTCCAGCGCGCCATGCGATGAATGGCATTGTCGGCCAGGGCCCGTGCCTCGGAGGAGTGCCCACCCACGCCGGCGAACCGGCCCCGTGCCGACAGGAACCCGCGGTGGCGAAACTGCGCCACGCACTCGGTTGGCTCGGCCACCACCACCTGCGCGTAACGCGCGGCTTCGCCCGACGCCAGGAACTCGGCCACGCAACAGCCCTCTGCGCCTTCCTCGTCCGTGGTGAACAGAAGCGACAGCGGCGCATCCGTGGTTTCCGCCACCGCCAGCAGGCAGGCGGCCGCGCCCTTGATATCGCAGGCGCCACGGCCATAGGCCTTGCCGTCCTCGATGACCAGTTCCAGTGGCGGCCGAGCCGCCCCATCCAGCACCGGCACGGTGTCCAGGTGCACATTGAACAATATCGACGGCTCACCACGCCGCGCATGGAACGTCACCCGCCCCTTGCCATGATCGGTCACGTCGATGGCAAAGCCATCGCCCAGCGTCTCCGCCAGGTAAGCGAAGATCGGCGACTGCGCGTCAAAGTCCCGCGGCGGATTCTGGGTATCGAAACCCACGAGCGCCTCCAGGTGTTCAAGAACTTTGTTCATTTCATTGAAACTCACTCTTGGTGAGCAGTAAGCGGTAAGCAGAAAAACCCGGTCTCCCTACTCACTGCTTACTGCTCACTGCTTACTGCTCACTGCTTACTGCTCACTGCTTACTGCTTACTGCTTACCGCTTACTATTTCCGTACCCGCGCCGCCAGCGTTGAGCTCTGGCCAAGCAGCTTGATGAAGCCCTCGGCTTCCTCCGGCGTCCAGCTGGCGCTTTGCGCGTAGACCGCGCCTTCTTCGACCAGCATGTTCGGCGATTCCACCGCGACGGCCAGTACGCTGCCGCCCTCGGTGCGCAGGGTGACCGTGCCGTCCACGGCCACCTGGGACGAGGACAGGTAGGCCTCCAGGTCGGTCTTGTGGGGCTCGTAAAAGAAGCCGGTGTAGACCAGCTCGGCCCAGCGCTGGGCGACGATATGGCGGAACTGGTTCTGCAGCTTGGTGTTGACCGTGTCCTCGAGCGCCTGGTGCGCGCACAGCAGTGCATCGATGCCGGGGCATTCGAACACGATATGGCCCTTCAGGCCGATGCTGACATCGCCGGTGTAGATGTGTCGGCCCACGCCGTACTGGCCAAAGGCCTTGTTCAGCCGGCCGAGAATCTCCGGGCCGTCCAGGCGCTCGCCGTCCAGTGCGACCGCGACGCCGGCCTCGAAGGTCACGCGCATCTCCAGCGCGGATTCCGGCCATTCGGCGCGCGGCCGTGACAGCGCGCGCGTGTCGGGGCCGGGCGCCTCGAAGCGATCGATCTCGCTGCCGGAAATGGTCACGCCCAGCAGGTTTTCGTTGATGGAGTACTGGCCGGATTTCTTCGGCACTTCGACGTTCGCCGCTTCCAGCAGGCTGATCTCGTGGTTGCGCACGTCGTTGGTGACCTTTTGCAGGTCACGCACCGGCGCGTGGATCACGTAATCGCCGACGCTGCGCACGGTCTGGTCGAAGCGCAGCTGGTCGTTGCCCATGCCGGTGCAGCCGTGGGCGAAGTGCCTGGTGCCCAGCTCGTCGGCCAGTTCCAGGCTGCGACGCACGATCAGGTAGCGGTCGGAGCACAGCAGCGGGTATTCGCCCAGCATGCGCGCGTGGCTCCAGACCAGCGGCGTGACGAACTCATCCCAGATCGCCTCGCTGACATCCAGCAGGTGGTGCTTCGCCGCACCCAGCGACTCGGCGCGCTCGCGGATCCACTCGACCTCTTCGGGCGCGATGCCGCCGGTGTCGACGAACACGGTGTGCACCTCGAAACCCTGTTCCTTCAGCGCCAGGACGCAGTAGCTGGTGTCCAGGCCACCGGAAAAGGCCAGGACGATCTTCTGGCCATCAAATTTCTGCTCGGTCGTGCTCATGCGTTCGCTCCCGCGAGGGTCATCATCAATGCCTTCTGCACATGCAGGCGGTTCTCGGCCTCGTCGATGGCCAGGCAGTAGTCGGCATCCATAACGCCGTCGGTGGCTTTGACATTGCGCCGCAGCGGCAGGCAGTGGCTGAAGACACCGTTATTGGTCAGGGCCATCTTGGCCTCGTCGACAATGAAATGTTTGTTGTGCTTGCGCAGCGCCCACTCTTCCTCGGGCCGACCATAGAACGGCAGTGCGCCCCAGCTCTTGGCGTAGACAATCTCGGCGCCGTCGTACGCGGACTCGATGTCGTGGCTGACCGTCAGCGAGCCGCCGCTCGCCCGGGCATTGGCCTGCGCGGCGGTCATGAACTGCTCGTCCAGCAGGTATTCCTCGCTGGGGCACAGCAGGGTCACGTCGGCGCCGAAACGCGTGCCGATCAGCAGTGCGGAGTTGGCCACCGCGGTATTCAGCGGCCGCGGGTGGTAGGTCCAGGTCAGCACCATCTTGCGCCCGGCAATATCACCGAAGCGGCCCCGCAGGGTCTGCATCAGCGCCAGCTCCTGGCAGGGATGGACGATGGTTTCCATGTTGATCACCGGCACCGAGGCGTGCTTCGCCAGCGACCGGATGACCGGATCGGTGCGGTCCGTCGACCAGTCCTGGAACTTCGGAAACGCGCGCAGGCCGATCAGGTCGACATACCGGGACAGCACACCCGCCACCTCGGCGATGTGCTCTTCCGCGTCGCCGTCCATGACCACGCCGGGATTGAACTCCACGCCCCAGGCGTCCTGCCCCGGCGCCAGCACCACGGCAATCGCGCCCATCTGCTGCGCGCCCACCTGGAACGACGTGCGCGTACGCATCGACGGGTTCAGGAACAGCAGCGCCACGGACTTGCCCCGCAGGCTGTCGTTGATGGGGTTGGCCTTGAGCCGGTCCGCCAGGTCGAGCAGGCCGGAAAGCTCTTCGACGCTCCAGTCCTGCGTGGTCAGAAAATGTTTCATCGCGTATTCCCTGCATTCCCGGCGATGAACCGGAAAATAAAAAACCCAGCCTTGGCTGGGTCTCGTTCATGTCGTGTTCGTATTGTTACGACTTGGCTCACCCGGCCCGTGAATGTAGGCGTGTACGTCGCGGTTCGCGGCGCTGCTCAAACATCCTGCATGTGAATCCGGGCTTCATTGGCTGAATGTACGGCCTGAAAGGGCCGTTTGCAAGGCCGGAGAGGCGGTTCAATCCGCCCGGTAACGCCTCACCGCCAGCGCCGCGAACAACATCACCAGCAGCAACAGGAGAGCCCGCCCCGGCAAGCCCGTGGCCGGGATACCCATGACACCGAGTAAGCGCACAATCGCATTGGCGCTTGCGGCTACCGTTTCGCCGTCATCAGACGTACCAATGGCCTGCACCTCGTTGCGATGGGATTGCCCCGCCACACCGGCAACGTCCGCCTCGAAGGAACAGCTGTACACGGCGCCGGGCGCCAGTGTCTGGGGCACCGAGCAATTACCGCGCCCGTCCAGGTCACCGAACATCGAGTCCACCAGGCTGTCCAGCTCCACCGCGTCGATCTGCGAGGTATTGGTGACCGTGACCTCGTACTCGACTGTACCGCCCGATGCGGGCAAGGCACTGGGCGAAGCGCGCTTGCTTACCGTGATCGACGGCGGTGTGTCCAGGATCGCCACGGTCGCCTGGGCGCTGCCCTGCACGGGCAGGCCGTCGTCGTCCTCGCCCACGGCCGTTACCGTGCTCAACTCGGTATCACCGGGCTGCCCGTTGACGGGCTGGACGTACGTGCAGGTATAGCGGTCACCCGGGGCCAGGGGCGGCACCGCAGAACAGGCAGGATTGGCGAGCAGGTCACCGTGCACGGTATCCAGGAGCGAGTCGATCTCAACCGTATCGACGAGCCCGTCATTCACCACGACCACGGTGAACTCGACGTCCCCGCCCGGCTCGACCAGGCTGGTGGGCATTGCCGTTTTCTCGACGGCGATGCTGGCAGGAACATCCGTCACGGTGACGCTGGCCTGGGCGGTCACGACCACCGGGCGCCCCAGCTGGTCCGCCGCCGTGGCCGTGACGATGTCTGTCACCACCTCACCGGCGGCGCCATGAACCGGCTCGGTGAACTGGCAAAGCACGATGTCACCGACCGCCAGGCTGATGGGCAGCGTGCAGTCGAGCTTGCCCGCCAGGTCACCGTACAGATCGTCGGAAAGGCCCGTGACTTCGAGGTCGAGATCCGCATCCGCGACTTCCGCGCTGTTAATCAGCGCCAGCGTATAAGTGACATTACCCCCGGTCTCTGGCACCTCGGCCGGCGAGGCCAGCTTGAAGAGTGTCAATGCGGGCTCAGCCGGCGGCGCCACATCGACAAACCTCACCGTGGCCTGGTCCGAACCTTCCACTGCCGTGCCCTCATCATCTTCGCCGCTGACCAGGACCGTGTTGGTCAATGTCGAGCCGGCGGTACCGGAGACGTCGTCGATGACGAATTGGCAGGTATAGGAAGCGTCCGCCCCCGGCGCCGGCTGCAGGGTCTGCGGCAGGCTACAGGTTCCCAGGCCATCGAGGTTGCCGTAAACGTCATCGACCATTCCGGTCAGGGTGACCGGATCCGAACCCGAGGAGGTGTTCTGCACGACCACCAGGAAAGCCACGGGGCTGCCGGACGCCAATGCCACGGGAGGCAAGGCGATTTTACGAACCTCGATGGTCGGTGGCGCACCGAGAATGAAGACGCTGGCCGCAGCCCGGTCCGAAACCGGGAGCCCGTCGTCGTCGAGGCCGGAGACCGTGGCGACATTTGTACGGCTGTCATCCGCATTACCACTCACTGAGCCGCCATACTCACAGGTGTACACCTCACCGGGCGCCAGTGTAAATGGTGTCACACAAGTCCCGCCGGGCACGCCCACGAGTGAGTCTGCCAGGCTGTCGATGGTGACATCATCGACCGCGGAAATATTCTGTACCCCCAGCGTATAGGTGACATTGCCCCCCGGTTCAAAAATGGCTTTGGGTAGAACACTCATGCGCGTCGCAATGTCCGCGGGCACATCGAGGATGGTCACCGAGGCATCATCCTCCGCCTGCAACTCTGTACGCGCCGGCAGCACATCCCGCGCGCGACCCGTGACGATGTCCGTCACAACGTCCCCCGGTTCGCCGCTGACCGCTTCCATGAAACTGCAGATATACAGGGGATCCGGGGATGACAGCGTTTGCGGCAACGAGCAGTTACCCAGGCCGTCAAGGTTGCCATACAGGTCATCTTCCAGCTCGGTCAGGTTGACCGTTGTTTCTGATAGGTTGGCAACCAGGACCACGTAAGACGCCATACCGCCAGGCTCGTTGATCCCGGTCGGTGCGGCGAACTTGACCAATCGAAGGTCGCCGGGCTGGAAGGGCTCGACGGCATCAATAATGGTGACCGCTGCCGAGTCTGATGCCTGGACGATCTCACCTGCATCATCCACGGCAGTGACCGTTACCGCACCCGCAAACACGTCCCCGGCGGAACCCGTCACGATCTGGGGGAAATAGCAGGTCTGGTACTGGCCAGGGGAGAGCTGGAACGGCACCACGCAGTCCATTCTTCCAGTGACGTCCCCGTAGAGGTCATCGACGAACCCGGTCACCTCCAGGGTATCGCTTGCGGCCGGCGAAGTATTGACGACGGTGACCGGGAATCGAACCAGGCCGCCGGGTGCCCGGACCCGACTGGGCGCGGCGCCCTTGCCGACCGAGATTGAAGGCGGTTCCTCCACCGTGATGGGCAGGTCGTACTCGGGTACGGAAAGGCACTTCGGCGGCGCAGGATCAAACCCTGCCGGATCAAGCGGGTCCTGGCAGTCGGCCTGGTTACCGTTATTCGTCCAGGATAGCGCCATCGCAACGTCAACCTGGCCGTCACCATCATCGTCCTTGCACAACAGGCTGTCCAACTGGATATCCCTGAACGTGGGGCCATCCTTCGAGATATCCCCGCAAGCGTCACCATTCAGCTCGAGGTAAGGCCCATTACCACTGACCAGGTCGGGAACACCACCGATGGGTTGAAGGGAATCGAAGGTGCAACTGCTGCCGCCGATGGCAGGCTCGCCGTTATCACCAATATAGAAGCCAACGTTGAAACGCGAGGCGGCGCCGCCGCCATTCTCGAACCTGATCCTGACTGTCGCCGAAATCAGCTCGCCTTTCGTACACCGCGCGGGCCCGGCAACAATGTCCACCCCCGAAGGCTGAAGGTCGTTTGCGAAACAGTCATCGGAATCAATCTGGGCGGGACACTGGGCCGCTTCTGCTTGCCCGAACGTTGCCACCATCACCAGCAGCACGGATACCAAAACATTCAAAACGAACCTGTTTCGCCGCATCGTACCGTTCTCCCTCCGCAACCATGTCATGTTACACCGAGTAATGAGCCGCCCCAAAAACCCGTGTCTGAAGGCGGGGTTGGGCTTGCCGGGGGTGTCGCCGGCCATGGATGGCCGGCGCCAAGCGCCCACGGATGGCTCGCAGCGTCCCCCGGCAAGCCCAACCCCGCCTTCAGGCCCCGCGCGGCGGTTGCGGCTGCCGCCGCATCAGCCACCGCACCAGCGCCGGGAGCAGCAAAATCGCCCCCACCATGTTGGCCAGGAAGATAAAGCAGAGCAGGATCCCCATGTCCGCCTGGAACTGCAGCGGCGAGAAGATCCAGGTGCCGACACCGGCCGCCAGGGTCAGGCCGGTGAAGATCACGGCGCGGCCGGTCAGGCGCAGCGTCTGGTAATACGCCTCTTCCAGATTGAAGCCTTCCTTCAGCAGCGTATCCAGGCGGTTGTAAATATAGATGCCGTAGTCAACGCCGATGCCGATGCCGAGCGCCACCACCGGCAAGGTATTCACTTTCAGGCCGATGCCGTACACGGCCATCAGCGCCTCGGCCAGCGTGGACACCACGACCAGCGGAATGACCACGCACAGGGTGCCCAGCAGCGAACGGTAGGTGACCAGGCAGAGCAGGATGATGGCGCCGAACACCAGGGCCAGCATCGGCTTCTCGGCGGCGGCGATGTCCTCGTTGGTGGCGGCCATCACGCCGACATTGCCGGTGGCCAGGCGGAACGACAGTTTCGGCTCGTCCATGTTCAGTTCGGTGCGCAGTTCCTTCACTTTCGCCACCACGCGATTGATGGTTTCCGCCTTGTGGTCGGTGGTGAAAATCAGCACCGGGATGGCGCTGCAGTCACGGTTCAGAAGGCCCGTGTCAGTCTCGATATTGCTCAGCGCCTGGCGCAGCAGGTACGGGTCGCGCGGCAGCACGCGCCAGTTGATATTGCCCTCGTTCCAGCCGGCGTTCACCACCTTGGCCACGTAGGGCAGCGTGATCACCTGCTGCACGCCCTCGACGTTCTCGATGTTCCAGGCGAAACGGTCGATGCGCTCCATCACCCGGTAGTTCTCGGTGCAGGCATTGGGGATGGTCTCGGCCACCACGTTGAGCTGGTCCACGCCCAGCGAGAACTTGCCCGAGATCAGCGCGGCGTCCTGGTTGTACCGGGATTCCGGCCGCAGCTCGGGAACCCCCGCTTCGGAATCGCCGACTTTAAGGTCCTGCGCCTTCCAGAAACCGGCCGCGAACAGGACCACGGCCGTTACCACCGCCACCGCGGCGATTCGCGGCTCGGTGATCCGGGCGATGCGCTCCCACAGCCCCGATGACTCGTGCGCCTTCGCCAGCAGCCGCGCCCGGTACTGCTGCTCGCCGCGCAGCTGCACCCACGACAGCAGCACCGGCAGCAGGATCAGGTTGGTGAAGATAATCACCGCGACACCCACGCTGGCGGTGATCGCCAGCTCCTGGATGATGCGGATCTGGATGAACAGGATGGTCAGGAAGCCGATCGTGTCGGAAACCAGCGCGATCAGCCCCGGGGCCAGCAGCTTCTTGATGGTCTCGCGCGAGCCGTGCATCGGCGAGCGGCGGGGAATCTGCGTAACGTCGTCGACGCCGATCTTGGCCCACTGGTCCGGTGTGCGGCCGCCGAATTCCTTTTCCACCACCCACGCGCTGATCTTCTGCACGCTGTGACTGACGCCGATGGCGAACACCAGGAACGGCGTCAGGATATTCATCGGGTCCAGGCTGTAACCCAGCAGGCTCAGCGTGCCCATCTGCCAGACCACGGCGGCCAGCGAACACAGCAGCGGCAGGAGCGTCAGCCAGAACGAGCGCGTATACAGGTAGAGCAGGATGGCCGTGACCACCAGGGCAATGCCGAAGAACCAGGCCACGGATTTCGCGCCATCGGAAATATCGCCGACGATCTTGGCGAAACCAATAATGTGGACCGTGAAGTCGCCGTTCTCATACTCGGTGCGGATGGCCTCGAGTTGCGCGGCCACGTTGCGGTAGTCGAGTTGCGCACCGGTCTGCGGGTTTTCCTCCAGCAGGTTGGCCCAGACCATGGCGCCGCTGAAGTCCGCCGACACCAGTCGCCCGACTTCGCCCGACTTGACGATATTGCCGCGCACCCGCTCGAACATTTCCGGCGACGGTGAGAAATTCGACGGAATGACGTTGCCGCCGGCGAAGCCGTCTTCGACCACTTCCACGAACCGGACGTTGGGCGTGAAGATGGAGCGTACGCTGGCACGGTCGACACCGGGAATGAAAAACACCTGGTTGGTGATGTCCTCGAAGGCGCCAAAGAACTCCGGCGTGAACATGTCGCCGTCGCGGGCCACGAGCGCCACCAGCACCCGGTTGGCGCCGCCAAACGCTTCCTCGTACTCCAGGAAGGTCTGCATGTACTCGTGCTCAAGCGGCAGCTGCTTCTTGAAGCCGGTCTCGATGCGCAGGTCCGTCATCGCCCAGGCCATGAACACGGTAATCGCCACGAACAGCCCGACCACGGCGTAACGCGCGCCGATCAGGCCGGTGGCGACCCGGTGCAGGAAGCCCTGGTTGGACCCCTTCATGGCGAAACACCCGTTTCCGGAAAGTGGTGCACGCCGCCCTCGCCGGCCAGCAGCCAGCGGCCGTCACCCAGGGCCACCACGCCGGCGAAATCCACGCCGCTGGAATGCTGGAACACCTGGGCGCCGGCGCCCGGCCGGCCGAGGATGACCGTACCGCTGTTGCCAACCAGCAGGAGCCCTTCGTCGGTCGCAATGCCATCCAGCAGCGTGGCCATCGAGTCCGTTTCCGGCTCATCCCAGTCCGACCCCTCACCGCAGCGGCGCTGCAGGTGACCGCGCAGGCCGAACAGCCACAGGCAACCGCCGGACTCCAGCGCGCCGAACATGGAACCGGGATACGGCATTTCCAGCGCTTCCCAGCTCAATCCGCTGTCGTCGCTGGCGTAGGAAATGCCCGACTCACCGGCGATGAACAACTGGCCGTCGCCACGGTCCAGCACGGCGTTCAGGTGCCATTCGTCTTCGCTGACCACACGCTCATCCCAGCTCTCGCCGCCGTCATCGGTGAACATCGCCAGCCCGTAGGCGCCGATGGCCATGCCGCGCCGGGCATCGAAGAAATGGAGGTCGAGGACCGGCTGCTGGCGTTCAATGTCGCGATACAGCAATGTCCAGGTCTCGCCGCGGTCATCGCTGACGAGGATGTCGGTGTCATGGCCGCCCGCCCAGAGCCGGTCGCCGGCCGTGGTGACCGACGTCAACGTGGCGCGGCTGGGCACCGATGTGGCCTGCACCCAGAGCTCACCATCATCGGAATGAATCACGTGCCCGCGCTCGCCCACGGCCACGAAACGGCCGCCGGCCATGCGGGTGATATCGAGCATCAGGGATTTTGTCGCCAGTGGCAGGACCTGGGCGTAGACCGTGTCATCGGTGGGCCCGGTCTCCGCGTCGTCCTGTGCCACCGCCAGGTGAGGTACGAACGCAACGGTAATGGCCATCGCTATCGCGGCGATGGTCGCGCATACGGTGGTGGTCGGTTTGCGGCTCACGACGTCGTGATCACCCCCCGGTGGACGAAAGGCCGGCGCACGGCCGGCCCCTCATTATAGGCACAGGTGACGGGCGGGTGGCCCGAACCCGTAACGATCAGCGGCGACCCCGGGTGCGCAGCGCCTGCGGCGTGAACTGGCTGGGCGACAGGTCGCGGTTGAAGGTGTTCACCGGGTCCTGGTTGTCGAAGCCCTGGGCCAGGTAGCGGCCGGACTGCAGGTCGTAATGCGCTTCCAGCGTCGACCAGAAGGTCGGCATGTCGTAGTAGTTGATGCAGTGCGCTTCCGAGGCCCGCCACAACTCGCCGCGGTTGTCGTAGTGGTCGATCAGCAGGATCTGGTAGCTGTCCTCGTCCAGGTAGAACGTGCGACGCGAATTGATGTGGCGCATGCCGTCCTTCAGGCGCGCCTCGATCACCCACACGCGGTGCAGTTCGTAACGCATGTAGGACGGGTCCAGGTGGCCGGGCTTGACCAGGTCGTCCGTGGTCACATCCGCCTGGTGGGCCTTGTAACTGTTATACGGCACGTACATCTCGCGCTTGCCGACCATCTCCCAGTCGAAGCGATCCATGGCGCCGTTGAACATGTCGGTCATGTCGTTGGTGCGCAGGCCGTCCGAGGCGGTGCCCGGGTTGTCATACGCCACGTTGGGCGCGCGACGCACGCGGCGCTGGCCCGGGTTGTAGATCCACGCCTGGCGCGGCTGCTCCACCTGGTTCAGCGTTTCATGCACCAGCAGGATGTTACCGGCCAGGCGCGCCGGCGCTTCCACTTCCTGGAAAAAGTACAGCAGGATGTTGTTGATCTCATCCACCGTCACGCCTTCCTTGTAGTACAGGCCGAGCAGCTCCTCGCGGATCTTGACGAAGGAATAGGCACCGTCGACGGTCGGCGCCACCTGGTTGTTGTAGCGCACGCCGCCGGTGCTCTTCGGCTTGAGCTTGTGGTTCCACATCAGCTCGTAGGCGTTCTCCGGGAACGGGAACGGAAAGCCTTCGGCCGCGTTCACCACACCTTCGCCGTTATCGGCCAGCGTCGCGGTCTTGCCGTTTTCGATGGTCATGTCCAGCGAGCGCTGCGGGAACGAGGCCGAGCGGCGCGTGGGGTAGACGTCCATGTAATAGGTGTCCGGGTAACGCTCGAACATCGCCTTCTGGCCGACGCTCAGCTGGTCGGCGTGCTGCGCGTAGTTCGACGCGTCAATGCGGAACTGCGGCGTGTCGTCGGCGAACGGGTCCGGGTGGTGGTCACCCGGCTCGTATCCGGCCGGCGGCTGCGTGATGCCGCCCGTCCACTCGGGAATGGTGCCCGCGGCGTTGCCGGCTCGCTCCGAGCCCATCGGCGTCAGGTCGGCGCTCAGCCGGCTGATCTCGTCCGGCTTGGGTCCGGCCTGGACCGCGCCGGCGCCGGCCACCGCGGCCACGGCGGCGCTCAGCGTGAAAAGCTTGAATCTGTTCATTCGGTTCTCCGGAAATCAGAACGAGTAGCTGACGCTGGCCGCGATGAAATCGCGGTTGCGCAGCAGGTTGTACTTGCCGCCGCCCAGGTAGTCGGTATACGCGACGTCCACCACCCAGCGGTCGAGATAGCTGAAGCTGACCGCGGCGGTGACCTGCTTGCGGCCGTCGATGAACGAGCCGCCGGGCCCCGGCGTGGTGCCGTCGACATCGTGCGACCAGGCCAGCCGCGGCGCGACCGTCCAGGCGCCGATGGCGTTGTAATAACTGGCGCGCGCCAGCATCCGGTAGCCCCAGCTGAAGTCATCGGCGAAGCCATCAGGCTCGGTCACGGGGTTGTTGAAGTCACCCGTGCTGGCATCGGCGCCGCCACCGGTGTCGGTGCCCGGGCCGTTGTAACGCAGCGTATTGTAATCATGCAGGTCGTCCACGTAGTTCGCGCCGGCCTCGGTGACGAACGCCACCTGGTCGGCCGCCAGGAAATTGCCCGGCCCGAACAGCTTGGTCAGCGTCGCCTGGCCCTGCCACGAAGAATGCTCGTGGTAGCCCTGGATCAGCTCACCCGGGGCGAAATTGCCCAGCTGGCTCTTGTAGCGGTTCACCGGCGCCGGGATCAGCGGGTTCAACGGCGTCAGCGCCGCGAACAGCACTTCCACGTCGTCAATCTGCAACGGCGCGTCCGGCCGGTAACTGACTTCACCCGCCAGCGACCAGGTGCCGACGTTGGTGTTGAAGCTGACACCGAACAGGTCGATGTCCTCGGGGTACTCCGTGAAGTAGCTGGCGCTGGTGAATGGCGGCGGCACGGCCTGCAGCGCGTAGCCACTGATCAGCGGCAGGCGGCTGTGATAGCGCAGATAATAGAACGCGAACTCGGTGGAATTCAGGTTCTCCGCGTACCAGCGCAGCGCGGCGCCGAACTGGCCGCTGTCGCTGGCCTCCACGGTCTCGCTACGCGGCACCGCCAGCTGGCAGCCCGCACCCACAAGCTGCAATGGCAGGCCGGTATCGGAAGCGCCCAGGTTGCCCTGCAGGCACACCGTGTCGAACAGGTCCTGGTTGATCACCGGCTGCGGGTAGAGCCCGAAGCCCAGCATGGCGTAGCTGCCACCCGGCGTGGCGATGTCGCTGCTGGCGTAATACGTGCCGGCCGGGTCCGGAATCACCGGCTCCCATTCGAACATGTACAGCGCCTCCAGCGACACCGTGTCGGTCAGGTCCATGGAGCCCCAGAGCATGTTCACGCCCTCGAAGGCTTCCTTCAGCTCGGAACCGGCCAGGCGCAGCTTGGAAACATCGACCGGGTTGATGGTGTTCAGGCCGCCCTGGATAAATGTGGATTCACCCCAGCTGACCACCTGCTGGCCGAGGCGCCAGTTCAGGAACCGGTCGCCCACCTGGTGCTCGCCCCAGACGTAAGCGTCCAGCAGGCGAACGTCCTTGCCGACGCGCTCTTCGGCTTCGTCGTTGAGGAAATCCTGATCGGCATTCTCGAAATCGTAGTAGCCGGAAACGCGCATGAAGGCGCCGAAGTTGCGCCAGCGCAGGTCCGCTTCCGAGGTGACCTTGAACACATTGGTGATCACGTCACCGGCGTTGCGGTAGTTCAGGTCGCCGTCGTCGTCATTGTTTGACCAGCGGCCCACCACCGCAGCCTGCTGTGCCGCCGGCAACATGAAGGTGGCCGGGTTGTTGGCCGACTTGCCGACATCGGCCGGGTCGTAGTCGGTGGTCCTCCACGAGGCGCCATAGCTGACCGTGGTGTCGATGCTGCCGGACCATTCGCCGTCCGGGTCCTGGAAGTCGATGGCCAGTACTGGCGCGGAAAGGCCCATTGCCATGGCGGTGACCACCGCTCGCGCCAACCGGCGCGGCTCGATTCCATGGGAAGCGTAGTTGTTGCTCGTTGTCATCGTCATGTCCCTCCCCTTCACTCGAACCGGCTCGCGCGGTTTGCATTCGATCCACCCCCGGCACCCCGATCAACGGTGTCCCGGTAAACCCCACGACCCTGGCGGGTCTTTCGCTTGCCCTCGACCGACTCGCGCAGGTCACGGATGGGCGCGGTTTCAGGCTCGATGACCGGCACCATCAGGTCCGGGTTGCCGACGTTGATGAAGGTGCCTTGCGAGGCCAGGAACGAGGCCATCTGGCCCTGCATCTCGACGGTCGCCGCGGGCGAGGACGCCGGTGAAAGCAAGGAGGCATGCGAGGCCGGCGGCACGAACCGCGCAGCGGCACGCAGGCCGTCCGGATTGGCCTGCGTGGTGTTGTAGGCAGCCAGGGCCCCAGTCCGGATCATGGCCTCGGTACCCGAAAGCGGGGCGCCCGGCACCGTGTTCGGCAGCACCGTGTCACCAATAACCTCGTGCAGCAGCGTCGGCTTGGTCATGCCCAGCGTGGAGACCCAGTTCACTGGATCACCCGAATCAACGACGGTCTGGCCGACGGTCAGGTAGAGCTCGAACATCGGGTCACCGGGGAAGATGCCGACCGCTTCGAGGCCGGCGCGAATCCGCGGACCGAAGGTGGGTGAGGCTTCGCCCGCCCGCAACAGTCCGCCCGCCGGCGCACTCAGGAAGGCCCGCGTCACCAGCGGCTCGATGGCGGAGAAACCGGTGCCGTGGATACCGCCCCAGGACAGGCCCGCGTAGCCCACGTTCATTGGGTTGAGGTCCGGCGCGCCATCCGCATCCAGGTCGAAGTTCCCCAGCGACACCGCCAGGACCGACAGGTCGGCGATGCCCTGGCGGACATTGTCACGCGAGGTCCGAAACTCCTGGAAATTCAGCGCATGCGTGCCCGAAGCGTCGACGACCCCGTCGGGACCCGGCGCGCCGGTCGCATTGTCGACGTAGTCGACGTCAAACGTGCGCTCGTTGGCTATCGCGGCAAACGGCGTGTTCTCGACATTGAACGGCGCAAACGATGGGTTCCACGGTTCGACGCCGTGCAATGGGAAATCGATCGCCACACCAACAAAACCCGCGGCGGCCAGCGCATCGGCCATGGCCAGCAGCGTCACCCGGTTTGAACCCAGGCCGTGCCCGTAAATGACCACAGGCCAGCCGCCCGGCGGCTGGCTCATGCCCGAAGCTGCGTTCGGAACAGACACGATCAGCGGCACCGTCTGCGTACCCGTCGGTGTCGGGAACGGGTTGGCCACCGTGATGTTGGTCGACGTGGGATCCAGCCCCAGCTGGTCAAACGGCGGGATGTAGGCCCCGGGTTCGGCCTGCCAGTAATCCGTCAGCGGCGCCGTCGGGTCTTCCTGTGTCGGAACACCCAGGTAATAAGGCAGTGTGATCACGCCGATGTGGACATCGGCGATACCGGCGCCGCCGATAACGGAGGTCGTCACGCCCGCCGGGGCGGTGACCACGGGCGCCGGCTCGGCAATGCTGCGCAGCAGGCGCAGCGTCGGCGTGATGGACTGCGTCTGTACCGTCCAGCTGAGCACGACATCGTCATGGTCGATGCCGGCCGCCTCGGCCGCGGCTTCCATGGAGTTGGTGATCTGGCGCAGCGGCTCCAGCGTCTGCGCCGTTTCATCGTCGATCAACGGGTAGGTGCTGTTGCCCTGCCCATCCACCCACGGCTCATGGCGCTTGGCCAGGTAATAGGTCTGGTCCGGCGTCGCGTCGTTACCGGAAAGGTCATTGATATCGTTGGTCAGCACCGCCATGAAGCTGGAGTACTCCGGCAACGGCTTCAGCGGCACGATGGCCAGCACGTCATCCTGCGCCACCGCCGTGAAATCGGTACCCGGGGTCAGCTCGCGAATAATGCCGGTGACGGCCACTATCCCGCTGGTGGTGACCTCAAAGACCCGCACGGACTGCCCGGGAACGACTGAAGCGGGGTCGATCTGGCCCGGCGCACCGTCGTCATTGACGAACCGGGTGGTCCAGCGCTCAATCGTGCTGAAACCATCCATCGAGTTGATCTGCTCGATCAGCGCCGCGGTGGTCGGCGGCATGCCCGTTGCATCGACGTTGATGGTCAGGTCCGACGTGCCCAGGAAAAACAGGTTGTTCGGTACCGGCACGCCGTCCAGGCCCGCCGTGGGGTCGAAGCGTGCCGTCAGCACACCCGTGACGATGCTGCCGTCCTTGTTGCGCGCGCCGCCGCCGTCACCCCCATCCCCGGGGTGAGGGTCGGCCATCGCGGTGGCGATGCCGCACAAAAGCAATACGAGAGAGAGCCTGACATTTTTCATGTGCGTTTTCCGTGGTGCGTCAATGTCGATGCCGGAACCGGGCCATCGTTTTTATATATGTTGGCCGTGGGTCGGTTCCGGGGCAAGTATGATAAAAACCTGCCACAGGTCAGCTCAAGCCGACGTGAATACCACTATACGTCAAGGTATGGCGTCGACACCAGATTGAAATATTGTCCGGGCGCCAGGCGGAACGACAACAACGACAAGGGGAAAACCGGTGAAACAGGCTTTGACTTATGGCGGGCCGCTGGCGGCCATCGCGCTCTACTTCTGGCTGACTGGCAGCGGCTGGGCATTCGCGCCGGCCGCGACCGCCGCGATCACCTTCCTGTGCGCCCTCTGGTGGATCTTCGAACCCGTCGAAATCCCGATCACCTCGATGATTCCACTGGCGCTGTTCCCGATGCTCGGCATCCTGACGCCCGCGCAGGTCGGCCAGTCCTACGGCAGCCCGCTGATCCTGCTGATGCTGGGCGGTTTCCTGATTTCCGAGGCCATGGCGGATTCCGGCGCCCACCGCCGCATCGCGCTGTACATGGTGCGACTGTTCGGCGGCAACAACGCTCGCGGCCTGGTCATGGGCTTCATGGCCGCCTCCGCGCTGCTGAGCATGTGGATCTCGAATACGGCAACGACCCTGATGCTGCTGCCCGTGGCGCTGGCCGTGCTGGCCCACGCGCACGCGCGCCTGGCCGTGCCGCTGCTGCTGGGTATTGCCTACGCCGCTAGCATCGGTGGCCTGGGCACGCCCATCGGCACGCCGCCCAACCTGGTGTTCATGCAGGTGTACGAGAACAGCTTTGGCGATGCGCCCAGCTTTCCCCAATGGATGGGCTTCGGCCTGCCCGTGGTCATCATCCTGGTGCCCCTGGCCGCACTGTGGCTGACCCGCGGCCTGAAGCTTGACGCGCCCGTCGAGATTCCAGCCGTCGGCCAATGGCAGCCCGTGGAGAAACGTGTCCTGGCCCTGTTCGCCATCACCGCGCTGGCCTGGGTCACGCGCAGCGCGCCCTTCGGCGGCTGGAGCGAGTGGTTCGGCCTGCCAAAAGCCAACGACGCCTCGGTGGCCCTGATCGCCGCCGTGGTCATGGCCATGACACCGGCCGGCAACGGCCAACGGGTACTGCGCTGGGAAGCCGCGAAGAAAATGCCCTGGGAAGTGCTGATCCTGTTCGGCTCCGGCATCACCATCGCCACCGCCTTCATGCAAAGCGGCCTGGCCGACATCATCGCCGCGCGCCTGTCCGTGCTGGAAACCATCCCGCCGCTGCTGGTGATCCTGGCCACCTGCCTGGTCGTGACCTTCCTGACCGAGGTCACCAGCAACACCGCCACCTCCAGCCTGTTGATGCCGCTACTGGCCTCTGCCGCCGGCGCCATGGACATCGACCCGATGCTGCTGATGGTGCCCGCCGCCATGAGCGCCAGCTGCGCGTTCATGCTGCCGGTAGCGACAGCGCCCAATGCCGTGATCTACGGCAGTGGTCGCGTGACCGTGCGCGAGATGGCTCGAAATGGCCTGGTGCTGAATTTTGTTGGGGCGGTGGTGATTACGGGCGTGAGCTACTGGCTTTTGGCGTGACGGGTGACGGAAAAGCATCGCCGAGCGTGGCCGGGTGGTGTCACACCGGGGCCTTCGGCGGCCATGGATGGCCGCCGATGAGCGTCACATGGATGTGCTTGAGCGTGCCCCGGTGTGACACCACCCGGCCACGCCCGTGAAGCGGCCGTCAGGCGTCAGCGCTTCTTCTTTGGAATGTACAGGTCCGTCACCGTGCCTTCGAACACTTCCGCGGCCATGCCGACCGACTCTGACAGCGTCGGATGCGGGTGGATGGTCAGGCCGATATCGGCCGCTTCCGCGCCCATTTCGATGGCCAGGGCGACCTCGGAAATCAGGTCGCCGGCGTGCGGGCCGACGATGCCGGCGCCGATGACGCGGTCAGTCGCCTCGTCGAACAGTAGCTTGGTGAAGCCTTCCGAGCGGCCGATGCCCAGGGCGCGGCCGGAGGCGGCCCAGGGGAATTTGCCGACGCCGTATTTCACGCCCTGTTCCTTCGCTTCGGTTTCGGTCAGGCCCACCCAGGCGACTTCCGGGTCGGTGTAGGCGACGGATGGAATGACGCGGGCCTCGAAGGCGCTCTTGTGGCCGGCGCAGACTTCGGCGGCGACCTTGGCTTCGTGGGTGGCCTTGTGGGCCAGCATCGGCTGGCCGACGATGTCGCCGATGGCGAAGATGTGCGGCACATTGGTGCGCATCTGCTTGTCGACCGGGATGAAGCCGCGCTCGGTGACTTCCACGCCGGCGGCGTCGCAGCCGATGTTTTTGCCGTTGGGCACGCGGCCGATGGCCACCAGCACGCGGTCGAACACGGTGTTGTCGGGCAGCTTTTTGCCTTCGAAGGTGGCGTGCAGGCCGTCTTTCTTGGCCTCGATGCCGGTGACTTTCGTTTCCAGGCAGATGGCTTCGTAGCGCGATTCGATGCGCTTTTGCAGCGGTTTGACCAGGTCCTTGTCGGCGCCCGGCATCAGTTGGTCGGTGAGTTCGACCACGGTGACCTTGCTGCCCAGGGCCTGGTAGACGCTGGCCATTTCCAGGCCGATGATGCCGCCGCCGACGACCAGAAGTTTCTCCGGCACGTCTTTCAGCTCCAGCGCGTCGGTGGAGTCCATCATGCGTGGGTCATCCCACGGCAGGCCGGGCAGTTTAAAGGCCTGCGAGCCGGCGGCGATGATGGCGTGGCGGAACGAGACTTGCTTCTCGCCGTCATTGCCTTCGACTTTCATGGCGTGGTCGCTTGTAAATGTACCGGTGCCCTGGATGACGTCGACGCCGCGGCGCTTGGCCATGCCGGCGATGCCGCCGGTCAGCTGGCCGACCACCTTGTCCTTCCAGCCGCGCAGCGGGTCGATCTGGATCTCGGGTTCGCCGAAGACCACGCCGTGCTCGGCCATGTGGGCGGCCTCGTCGATGACGTTGGCGGCGTGCAGCAGCGCTTTCGACGGAATGCAGCCGACGTTCAGGCAGACGCCACCCAGTGATTCGTAGCGCTCGACGAGCGCGACTTTCAGGTCCAGGTCGGCGGCGCGGAAAGCGGCGGTGTAGCCGCCGGGGCCGGAGCCTAGTACGACGACGTCGTAGTCGAAGTCGCCTTCGGGCGGCTGGTGAGTAGTGAGTGGTGAGTCGTGAGTGGTGTCCTCGGATGTGCTTGACGCGGCCTCGGGCTCGCTGGCTTCGGGTGCCGCTTCGGCGGGCGTTTCCGCGGAAACGTCTTCGGGGGGCGGCTTGCTTGAGTCGTCGCCCGTGGCTTCGCCCTCGGCGGGTTCGAGGGTGGCGATGACGGTGCCTTCGGAGACTTCGTCGCCTTCGGATACGGTGACGCTGACGATTTTGCCGTTGGCCGGGGATGGAACTTCCATCGTGGCCTTGTCGGATTCCAGGGTGACCAGGGACTGCTCGGCCTCGACCTCGTCGCCGGCGGCGACCAGGACCTCGATGACCGGGATGTTTTCGAAATCGCCGATGTCCGGCACTTTCACTTCGATGGTGTTGCTCACGTCTCAAACCCCTTTTCGGCGATGATCAGGGTGCCGCCGGTCTGGCGGATGTCAAAATGCTTCAGAAAACTCATGCCCAGCAGGGCCTCCTCGCCAAGCGCCGGTGTAATGGTGGCGCGTACGTTGTCTCTTGAAATCCCGCCGATCGACACGCGATCCAGGCGGGTCATCCAGGCCTCGGCCGGGCCGGCGGCGGTCATGACCGTCACCCGCGGGCCGAAATCCAGGCCCAGGGCCCTGGCCTGGGCCTCCGACACCGCCACGTCCGTCGCGCCGGTGTCGACCAGGAAATGAATCGCCTGGCCGTTGATCGTGCCCTCGGCCAGGTAGTGGCCGCTGCGGTCCTGCGGCAACTGCACCATGGCGCGGCCGGCGGCATCGCTGCCGGTGACGGCTTCGCCCGGTTTGTCCTGCAGGGCCGCGAAAAACCAGGTCAGACCGGCCAGTACGCCGATGGCGGCCAGCCAGAGCATGCCCCGGCCGACACCGGCATTGGCATCGGCCTGGCCGGGCATCGGGCTCACAGTGACAGCAGGCCCTGGCCTTCCAGCTGGCCGGCCAGCGTGCGGCAGAACCGCGCCGCCTGGGCGCCGTCAATCACGCGGTGGTCGTAGCTCAGCGACATCGGCAGCATCAGCCGCGGACGGAAGACTTCGCCGTCCCACACCGGGGTCATCTTCGAGCGCGACACGCCCAGGATGGCCACCTCGGGCGAGTTGATGATCGGCGTAAAGTCGGTGCCGCCGATACCGCCCAGGCTGGAGATCGAGAAGCAGGCGCCCTGCCAGTCGGCCGGCTTGAGCTTGCCTTCGCGCGCGCGGACGCTGACGTCACCCAGTTCCCTGGCCAGTTCCATGACACCCTTCTTGTCGCAGTCGCGGATGACCGGGACGATCAGGCCATCCGGCGTGTCCACGGCGATACCGATGTTGAAGTAGCGCTTCAGGATCAGGTTTTCGCCGGACGGGTCCAGCGAGGCGTTGAAATTCGGGTGCTTCTTCAGCGCGCTGACCACGCCCTTGATCAGGAACACCAGCGGCGTCAGGTTGAAGCCCTGTGCCTTGGCCTGCGCCTTGTTGGCGTTACGGAAGGCTTCCAGCGCGGTGATGTCCGCCTCGTCGTTATGGGTGACGTGCGGGATGGTGACCCAGTTGCGGTGCAGGTTCTTGCCGGAGATCTTCTTGATCCGCGACAGTTCCTGGACCTCGGTGTCGCCAAACTTGCTGAAGTCGACCTTGGGCGGCGGTGCGACCTCCAGGCCGCCTACGCCACCACCGGCCGATGCGGTCGCGCCGCCGGCCAGGGCCTGCTTGACGAAGCCGGACACGTCTTCGCGCTGGATTCGTCCCTTGCGGCCACTGCCGCTGACCTTGAACAGGTCGACGCCCAGCTCGCGCGCGAAGGCGCGGATGGCCGGGCTGGCGTAGGGCACGCGGTCGGGCAGCGTGGTATCGGCGCCGATCGGCACCGGCGGTGACTGGCGCGGACCGGCGGACGGCGCCGGCGCAGCCTTCTCCGCCGGCTTTTCAGCTTCCGCCTTCGACGCTTCGGCTTCGGGCTGCTTCTCCGACTCAGCCGGAGCGGCGGCCTCGGCCGCAGGCGCTTCCACCTCCTCCGTCTCACCGCTCTCACCGTTATCCGTCTCACCGCCTTCACCGGACACCTCCAGCACGGCGACCACGTCGCCTTCGCTGACGGTGTCGTCCAGCTTCACCTTCAGTTCGACAATGGTGCCGGCGGCGGGCGACGGCACTTCCATGGTCGCCTTGTCGGACTCCAGCGTGACCAGCGAGTCTTCTTCCTCGACCGTGTCGCCGACGGCGACCAGGACTTCGATCACCGGGATGTCTTCGAAATCGCCGACGTCCGGTACTTTGACTTCAATCTTTTCCGCCATGATCAGGCCTTCAACGGGTAAATGCGGTCGGCGTCGATGCCGAGTTTGTCACGGGCGGCCAGCAGGTCTTTCTCGCTGACGTCGCCATCCAGGTACAGGCTGTGCAGCGCCGTGTAGGTCACGTAGTTGCGGTCGACCTCGAAGTGCCGGCGCAGGTTCTCGCGGGTGTCGGAGCGACCGAAGCCGTCCGTGCCCAGCACCGTGAAGCGATGCTGCGGCACCCACTGGCGAATCTGCTCGGCGAAGGAGCGCACGTAGTCGGTGGAGGCGATGACCGGGCCCTCATGGCCTTCCATGCACTGCTCCACCCAGCTCTTCTCATCGCTGCCCGGGTTCAGGCGGTTCTGGCGTTCGACCGTCTCGCCGTCACGGCGCAGCTCGTTGAAGCTGGTCGCGCTCCAGATGTCCGACTCCACGCCGTACTCGTCCTTCAGGATATCGGCCGCGGCGATCACCTCGCGCAGGATGGCGCCGGAGCCCATCAGCTGTACGCGCTTTTTGCCCTTGCCACCTTCGCGGAATTTGTACAGGCCACGGCGGATGCCCTCCTCGGCGCCTTCCGGCATTTCCGGGTGGGTGTAGTTCTCGTTCATCACCGTGATGTAGTAGTACACGTCCTCGCACTCGGCGTACATGCGGCGCATGCCGTCCTGCACGATCACCACCAACTCGTAGCTGAAGGTCGGGTCGTAGGAGATGCAGTTGGGAATGGTGCCGGCCAGTATGTGGCTGTGGCCGTCCTCGTGCTGCAGGCCTTCGCCGTTCAGCGTGGTGCGGCCGGAGGTGCCGCCCAGCAGGAAGCCGCGGGCGCGCAGGTCGCCGGCCGCCCAGGCCAGGTCGCCGACGCGCTGGAAGCCGAACATCGAGTAATAGATGAAGAACGGGATCATCACCTCGCCGCTGGCGGCGTAGCTGGTGGCCGCGGCAATCCATGAGCTCATGGCGCCGGCCTCGGTGATGCCTTCCTGCAGGATCTGGCCGTTCTGCGACTCCTTGTAGAACATCAGCTGGTCGGAATCGACGGGTTCGTAGAGCTGGCCCTTGGCGGCATAAATGCCCAGCTGGCGGAACATGCCCTCCATGCCGAAGGTACGTGCCTCGTCGGCCACGATGGGCACGATGCGCTTGGCCAGGCCCTTGTCGCGCAGCAGAATCGCCAGCGCGCGGACGAACGCCATCGTCGTGCTGATTTCCCTGTCACCGGTGTCTTTCAGCAGTGACGCGAATTTCTCCAGTTCGGGGATATCCAGCGGCTCCATGGCGTGGCGACGCTCGGGCAGCGAGCCACCCAGCGCTTCGCGGCGCTCGAGCATGTACTTCACCTCGGGGCTGTCTTCGCCCGGGTGGTAGTACGGCACTTCCTCCAGCTTCTCGTCCGGAATCGGCACGCCGAAACGGTCGCGGAACTGGCGGATGGACTCGGTATCCATCTTCTTCTGCTGGTGGGTGATGTTCTGTGCTTCGCCCGACGAACCCATGCCGTAGCCCTTGACGGTCTTCGCCAGGATGACGGTCGGCTGGCCCTTGTGCTTGGTGGCCGCGTCGTAGGCCGCGTAGATCTTCATCGGGTCGTGGCCGCCGCGGTTCAGGCGCCAGATGTCCTGGTCGGACAGGTTGGCGACCATGGCCTTGAGCTCCGGGTACTTGCCGAAGAAATGCTCGCGCGTGTACGCGCCGCCCTTGGCCTTGTAGTTCTGGTACTCGCCGTCGACGGCTTCTTCCATGCGCTTGCGCAGCAGACCGTCCTTGTCTTTCGCCAGCAGCGGATCCCAGTAGGAGCCCCAGATGACCTTGATAACATTCCAGCCGGCGCCGCGGAACACGCCTTCCAGCTCCTGGATGATCTTGCCGTTGCCGCGCACCGGACCGTCCAGGCGCTGCAGGTTGCAGTTGATGACGAAGATCAGGTTGTCCAGGCCTTCGCGGCCAGCCAGCGAGATCGCGCCCAGGCTTTCCGGCTCGTCGGTCTCGCCGTCGCCCAGGAAGCACCACACCTTGCGGTTGGCCGCGTCGGTAATGCCGCGGCTGGTCAGGTATTTCAGGAAGCGCGCCTGGTAGATGGCCATGATCGGCCCCAGGCCCATGGACACCGTCGGCAGCTGCCAGAAGTCCGGCATCAGCCACGGGTGCGGGTACGAGCTCAGGCCGTCGCCGTCGACTTCCTGGCGGAAGCGGTCCATCTTGTCTTCGCTCAGCCGGCCTTCCAGGAAGGCGCGGGCGTAAATGCCCGGCGAGGAATGGCCCTGGATGTAGAGCAGGTCGCCACCGTCTTCGTGGTCGTTGCCACGCCAGAAATGGTTGAAGCCCACGTCGTACAGCGTCGCGGCCGAGGCGAAACTGGCGATATGACCGCCCAGTTCGCCGCCGCGTTTGCCGGCGCGCAGCACCGTCGCCATCGCGTTCCAGCGGATGATCGAGCGGATCCGGTATTCCAGCTCGCGGTCGCCTGGCACTTCCGGCTCCAGGTGCGGGGGAATGGTGTTGATGTACGCGGTGGTGGCGTCATACGGCAGGTGGCCGCCGGAGCGCCGGGTGAAATCCACCAGGTGCTCGAGCAGGAAATGGGCCCGCTCGGGGCCGTCCTGTTCAATGACCGCCTGCAGGCTTTCCAGCCACTCCGCGGTTTCTTTCGGGTCCAGATCATTCTGGGCGGACGCGCCGGCCCGCACTGAGTTACCAGTCATCTATCTTTTTCCTGTTGCTTGGATTCCAGCAGCTGGGCCTCCACCGCGGCCAGTGCTGTCATGTTGACCACCCGGCGAACGGTCGCCGAGGGTGTCAGTATATGTGCCGGCTGCGCCGTACCCAACAGTATGGGGCCGACGGCGACGGCGTTGCCGACGACGCGCGCCAGGTTGTAGGCGATATGCGCGGCGCCCAGCGTCGGCATCACCAGCAGGTTGGCGGGCGCCTTCAGGCGCGAATTCGGGAACACCCGGCGGCGGTATTCGACGTCGATGGCCATGTCGGCCGGCATCTCGCCTTCCACTTCCAGGTCGGGCGCCCGTTCGATGATCAGGTCGAGCGCGCGGCGCATCTTCTCCGCCTGCGGATCATCGTGGCTGCCGAAGCTGGAATGCGACAGCAGCGCCACGCGCGGCACCAGGCCGAAGTGACGCACCTTGTCGGCCGCCATCAGCGTGATCTCCGCGATTTCCTCGGCGGTCGGGTCCGCGTTCACCTGCGTGTCGCAGACAAAATAGGTGCCCTGCTCGGTGCCGAGCACGGACAGCGCGGCCATGATGCCGCATTCACCGCAGTTGCCATCGGCCACGCCGATGACATCGCGGATGCGCTCCACCTTGTCCTGGTAGCGGCCGACGATGCCGCAGATCAGGCCGTCGGCGTCGCCGCGCTTCACGCTCAGCGCCGCGATAACGCTGTTGCGGGTGCGCACGATGGCCTTGGCCAGGATCGGTGACACGCCCTTGCGCTCCATCAGCTGGTGGTACAGCGTCCAGTACTCGCGGAAACGCGGGTCGTACTCCGGGTTGACGATCTCGACGTCCGTTTCCGGGTTGAAGCGCAGGCCCAGTTTCTCCACCCGCTGCTCGATGACCGTGGGGCGGCCGATGAGCACGGGTTTGGCGACGCCGTCGTCCAGGATGATCTGCACGGCGCGCAGGATCACTTCTTCCTCGCCCTCGGCAAAGGCGATGCGTTTCACATCACGCCGGGCGGCGTCGTAAATCGGCTTCATCAGGATGCCGGTGCGCCACAGGAACTGCTCCAGCCCCTCGCGGTAGGCATCCATGTCCTCGATGGGGCGCGTCGCCACGCCGCTGTCCATCGCCGCCTGCGCGACGGCCGGCGCCAGCTGCACCAGCAGGCGCGGGTCGAACGGTTTCGGAATCAGGTACTGCGGGCCGAACTTGAGGATTTCCTCGCCATAGGCGGCCGCGCTGATCTGCGAGACCTCCTTGCGCGCCAGCTCCGCCAGCGCTTCCACGCAGGCCATCTGCATTTCGTCGTTGATGCCCGTGGCGCCCACGTCCAGCGCGCCGCGGAAGATGAACGGGAAGCACAGCACGTTGTTGACCTGGTTCGGGTAGTCCGAACGGCCGGTGGCGATGATGGCGTCGGATCGCGCCGCCAGCACTTCCTCGGGCATGATCTCCGGCACCGGGTTGGCCAGCGCCATGACAATCGGCTGGTCCGCCATGCTGGCAATCATGTCGCCGTCGACAATGCCGCCGGCGGAAACGCCCAGGAACACGTCGGCGCCCACCATGATCTCGGCCAGCGTGCGCTTGTCGGTGGGCGTGGCGTACTGCGCCTTGCGCGGGTCCATGTCCTCGGTGCGGCCTTCGTACACCACGCCGCACTTGTCGCTGACGGTGATGTTCTCGCGCTTCATGCCCAGCTTCACCAGCAGGTCCAGGCAGGCCATGCCGGCCGCACCGGCACCGCTGGCCGCCAGTTTCACGTCACCAATGTCCTTGCCGACCAGGTCCAGGGCATTGGTGACGGCGGCGGCCACGATGATGGCGGTGCCGTGCTGGTCATCGTGGAACACCGGGATGTTCATGCGCTCGCGCAGCGCCGCTTCCACCTCGAAACACTCCGGCGCCTTGATGTCTTCCAGGTTGATGCCGCCGAACGTCGGCTCCAGCGAGGCGACGATGTCGATCAGCTTTTTCGGGTCGCGCTCGTCGATCTCGATGTCGAAGACGTCGATATCGGCGAACTTCTTGAACAGCACGCCCTTGCCTTCCATGACCGGCTTGCCGGCCAGCGGGCCGATATCGCCCAGGCCCAGCACGGCCGTGCCGTTGGTGACCACGCCCACCAGGTTGGCGCGCGCGGTCATGTTGCCGGCCTCGGCGGGGTCTTCGAAGATCAGTTCACTGGCGGCGGCCACGCCCGGCGAATAGGCGAGCGCCAGGTCGCGCGACGTGGTCAGCGCCTTGGTGGGCGTGATCTTGATCTTGCCCGGCCGCGGGTAGCGGTGATAATCCAGCGCGGCGTCCCTGAGCTTGTCTTTCATCGGGCGGTGTCCACTTCGGGGAAGAAAAGGCCCGGGGGCTGCCCGGGCCTCGAGGTTAATCCGTTGGAGGCCGGCGTCAGGCGGCTTCGAGCCCGGCGTCGTACTCGCCTTTCGCGGCCAGGCCGTTCATGCGGGCGCGATGCGCCAGCTTGGCCTGCGCGGCGGCGACGTTGGCGGCGGGGTTCTCGCCCCAGGTGGCCAGTGCCGGTGCCTGCAGCGCGCGGCCGTAGGAAAACGTCAGCGGCCACGGGAAATCGCCGAGCTTGTTCATGGCATCCAGGTGAGCGGTGGCTTCTTCATCCGACTGGCCACCGGACAGGAACACCACGCCGGCGACGGATGCCGGTACGGCATTCAGCAGGCACTGCAGCGTCGCGCGGGCGACTTCTTCCACGCCGGCGCGGCCCTGGGCCTTGGTGCCGGAGATGACCATGCTGGCCTTCAGGATGGTGCCTTCCAGCAGCACGTTCTGCTCGTACAGTTCGCTGAACAGCGAACGCAGCGTGGCCTCGGTGACTTCGTAGCACTCGTCAAGGTCGTGCTCGCCGTCCATGATCACTTCCGGCTCGACCATCGGCACCAGGCCGACTTCCTGGCACAGCGCCGCGTAGCGGGCCAGCGCGTGGGCGTTGGCGTCGATGCAGCCCGGCGTCGGCATGTTCTCGCCGATGGTGATGACGGCGCGCCACTTGGCGAACTTGGCGCCGAGTTCGGCGTACTCTTCCAGGCGGGCACGCAGGCCGTCCAGGCCCTCGGTCACTTTCTCGCCCGGCGCGGCGCCGGCCAGCGGGTGCGCGCCCTTGTCGACCTTGATGCCCGGCAGGATGCCGGCGTCGGTCATGACTTTCGTGAACGGCGTGCCATCGGCCGTGGCCTGGCGCAGTGTCTCGTCAAACAGGATGGCGCCGGAAATATGGTCGCCCAGCCCCGGCGTGGTCAGCAGCATGTCGCGGTAGGCGCGGCGGTTTTCCTCGGTGCATTCCACACCGATGGAATCGAAACGCTTCTGGCAGGTGCCCGTGCTCTCGTCGATGGCGAGAATGCCCTTGCCTTCGGCCACCATGGCCGCGGCGGTTTTCACCAGGTCCATACTGCTCATTGAGCCTCTCCTGTCGTTATTGGAAGGGAATCCCTGATTCTAAAACGTGACGCGCCACAAAACCATGCGCGTCGCGCCCCTCACACGATCAGTGCAGGTCGAGCTTGGTCTGACTGTCGACGAAGCCGTCGCTGGCCACCTGGACCAGGCGCAGGGTATTGGTGCCGCCCTCGTTACCCAGGCGGTCGCCCATGGTCAGGATCACGCGGTCGCCCACTTTCACCCTGCCCTGGTCGAGCAGCAGCGCGACGACGTTCGACAGCACCTTGTCCATGCCCTTGCCCTGGGGCACGTGGGCGATGGGGTAGACGTCGCGGTACATGGCCATGCGGCGACGGCTGGAGGCCATGGCCGACAGCGCGTAAATGGGCACGTGGGTGCGTACGCGTGACAGCCACTGGGCGGTGGAGCCGGATTCGGTCAGGGCGATGATGGCGTCGACCTTCACGTGCGTGGCCATGTACATGGCCGCCGAGGCGATGGCCTGGTCGATGCGGTTGAAGCGAACGTTCATTGGCCGCTCGCTGTGCAGCGATTCGACGTGGTTCTCGGCGCCGACGCAAACGCGCTCCATGGCTTCTACGGTTTTCACCGGGTGACGGCCGACGGCGGTTTCCGCGGAAAGCATCACCGCGTCGGTGCCGTCGATCACCGCGTTGGCCACGTCCAGCACCTCGGCGCGGGTGGGCACCGGGTTCTCGACCATGGACTGCATCATCTGCGTGGCGGTGATCACCACGCGGTTCTGGTCGAGCGCCGCGCGGATAATGCGTTTCTGCAGGCCCGGCAACTCGGCGTCGCCGATTTCCACGCCCAGGTCGCCGCGGGCGATCATGACGACATCGCTGGCGTCGATGATCTCTTCCAGGTTCTCGATGGCCTCGGCGCGCTCAATCTTGGCGACCACGCGGGCGTGGCTGCCGGCTTCGCGCAGCAGCTTCTTGGCCTGGATCATGTCGTCGGCGTTACGCGGGAACGAGACCGCCAGGTAATCGGCATCCATTTCCGCGGCACGCTTGATGTCGGCGCGGTCATGGTCGGCAATACCGGGAATCGACAGGCCGCCGCCCAGCAGGTTCAGGCCCTTGCGGCTGGACAGGTGACCGCCCACTTCCACCTCGCAGTGAATCTGGTCGCCATCGACCTCGACCACCTGCAGGGCGATCAGGCCATCATCCAGCAACAGGGTATTGCCGGGCTTCACGTCACCCGGCAGCCCCTTGTAGGTGACACCAATGCGGTGGTCGTCACCCGGCGCCGGGTTCGGGCTGGCGTCCAGCGTAAACGGCTGGCCGGGCTCCAGGTCGACACCGCCCTCGGCGAATTTCTCGACACGGATTTTCGGGCCCTGCAGGTCCACCAGCAGCGCCACTTCCTTGCCGGCGTTGCTCGCCGTCTCGCGCACCAGCTTCGCCCGCGCGGCCTGTTCTTCCGGCCCGCCATGGGACATGTTCAGGCGAAAGACGTCGGCGCCGGCGGCGATGACCTGCGCGAGTACCGCGGGGTCGTCAGTGGCGGGGCCGAGCGTGGCGATGATCTTGGTCTGGCGTGTTTTTGTTGCAGTCATTACGTTTCCGGGAAAGCCGTGGTCGTTCTTATGGTGACCTGCAAAGGTTGCAGGCAAATGAAGCCGCTTATGATACCGCTACCTTTGGCAAAGCGACATCCCGGCGCAAATGAAGTGGCGCGCGATTGCATCGCGGGTCTATGATGGCCGTCCAATCCCGTTTTCTTACCAACCCTCTGGGGGGAGTTGCAATGAAGAATCCACTTTCCAGGCTGCCGGTCGCCCTGGCGACCCTGTTCACGCTTGCCGCCGGCCCGGCGCTGGCGCAGGACAAACCGAACATCCTCGTGATCTGGGGTGATGATGTTGGTGTGATGAACATCAGCGCCTATCACCAGGGCATGATGGGCGGCAGCACGCCGAATATCGACCGCATCGCCGATGAAGGCGCGCGTTTTACCGACGCTTACGCGCAGCAGAGCTGCACCGCCGGCCGCGCCTCGTTCATCCTCGGCCAGCACCCCTACCGCACCGGCCTGCTGACCATCGGCATGCCCGGCGCCGCGCAGGGTATCCAGGACAAGGACCCGACCATCGCCGAGCTGCTGAAAGAGCACGGCTACATGTCCGGCCAGTTCGGCAAGAACCACCTGGGCGACCGCGACGAGCACCTGCCCACCAATCACGGCTTCGACGAGTTCTTCGGCAACCTGTACCACCTGAACGCCGAGGAAGAGCCGGAAAGCGAGTTCTACCCGAAAGATCCCGAGTTCAAAAAGAAGTTTGGCCCGCGCGGCGTGCTGCACAGCTATGCCGACGGCCGCATCGAGGACACCGGCCCGCTGAACAGCAAGCGCATGGAAACCGTTGACGACGAGTTCCTGGCCGCCAGCCTGGACTTCATCGAGCGCGCCCACGAAGCCGGCAAACCGTTCTTCGTCTGGCACAACTCGACCCGCATGCATGTCTGGACGCACCTGCCGGAAGAGTACAAGGAAAAATCCGGTTTCGGCATGTACGCCGACGGCATGATGCAGCTGGACGACGATGTCGGCGAACTGCTGGACAAGCTGGACGAACTGGGCATCGCCGACAACACCATCGTGGTGTTCAGCACCGACAACGGCGCCGAGAAATTCACCTGGCCTGACGGTGGCACCACGCCGTTCCGTGGCGAAAAGGGCACCACCTGGGAAGGTGGCTTCCGTGTGCCGCAGATGGTCCGCTGGCCCGGCACCGTCGAGCCCGGCACCATCATCAACGACATCTTTTCGCATGAAGACTGGATGCCAACCCTGCTGGCCGCCGCCGGCGAACCGGACGTAAAAGAGAAGCTGCTGGAAGGCCATCGGGCCGCCGGCAAGACCTTCAAGGCGCACCTGGACGGCTATGACCAGACCGCGCTGCTGTCCGGCGAAGGCCCGGGCGCGCGCAAGGAAATTTTCTACTTCGACGCAGGTGGCAACCTGAATGCGCTGCGTTACAACGACTGGAAGATCCACTGGGCAATCATGGAAGGCGCGATCAACACGGCCTACCGCAAGACGCCCAGCTGGCCGCTGATCATCAACCTGCGCATGGACCCTTACGAGGTCAGCCCGGACTCGGCGCTGTACGTCCGCCATTTCTATGCGGACCAGATGTGGACATTCGTGCCGGCACAGGCCGAGGTCAACAAGTTCCTGGAGACCTTCAAGGAGTTCCCGCCCACGGCCGGTGGCTCCCTGAGCATCGACAAGGTCATGAAGCAACTCGAATCGCCCGCTCGCAACTGATCGTTCCAGGGTGATCATGAAACGGCGGGGCCAGGCCCCGCCGTTTTTTTTGGCGGAGCGCAATCGCACCGCGTGGCCGCGCCTATAATGTGGCGCTCGGCACAAACCCACTGGAGACCTCGCGCCATGCGTCAATCGCTGCACCTGATTTTGCTGTTAAGCCTGGGGCAGTTTGCATCGACGGTCGTCATGGCCACCGAGGGCTTCGTCGGCACCGCGGCCTGCGCCGATTGCCACGCTAAAGAACACGCTGCCTGGCGCGGCTCGCATCACGACCTGGCCATGCAGCACGCCACCGAAGCGACCATGCTTGGCGACTTTGATGATGCGACGATCACCGTCCACGGCGTGACGTCGCGGCTTTTCCGCCGGGACGGCGGGTTTTTCGTCAACACCGACGGCCCCGACGGTGAAGCCGCTGATTTCCAGATCAGCTATACCTTCGGCTTTGATCCGTTGCAGCAATACCTGGTCGAATTCCCCGACGGCCGCGTGCAGGCGCTATCGCTGGCCTGGGACGCCCGCCCGAAGGACCAGGGCGGCCAGCGCTGGTTTCACCTCTACCCGGACGAGGCCATCGGCCACGACGACCCGCTGCACTGGACCGGCCGGCAGCAAAACTGGAACTACATGTGCGCCGACTGTCACTCCACCGACCTGGTGAAGGGCTACGACGCGGCCAACGACCGGTTCGACACCACGTGGACCGATATCAATGTGGGTTGCGAGGCCTGCCACGGGCCTGGAAAGGACCATGTCGACTGGGCCGGCCTGGACGGCGAACTGCGTGAGCAGGACGTTCGCCAGGGGCTGGCCGTGCTCCTGAACGAACGCGACGGTGTCACCTGGCCGATCGACATGGATACCGGCATCGCCCGGCGCAGCGCACCGAAAACCACGGACACCGAGATCCAGGTCTGCGCGACCTGTCACTCGCGCCGCGGCACCATTGCCGGCGGCGCCCAGGAAGACGCGTCATTCCTGGATCACCATTCCCCGGCGCTGCTCACCGGTGAGCTGTACCACGACGACGGCCAGATCATGGAAGAAGTCTACGTCTGGGGTTCTTTCCTACAGAGCAAAATGTACGCGGCCGGGGTCACCTGCAGCGACTGTCACGACCCGCATTCACAGGAATTACGCGCGCCGGGCGACGCCGTTTGCGCGCAGTGCCATCTGCCCGCAACATTCGCGACCCGCGACCACCACGGCCACCCCGAAGAATCCACCGGCGCGGACTGCCTAGCCTGTCATATGCCGGAAACCACCTATATGCAGGTGGACCCGCGACGTGACCACAGCCTGCGCGTACCGCGGCCCGACCTGGCGCTGGAATTCGGCACGCCGGACGCCTGCACCAGCTGTCACACCGGCCGTGATGTCACCTGGGCCGCCGAGGCCTTCAGCGGCATGTTCCCCGACGCCGTCGAGCCCTTCCAGGACTGGACCCGGGCCTTCCAACAGGCACGCAGCGGCCAGCCCCAGGCCGAGGTCTCGCTGATGCGGGTCATCAACGACGAGACCACACCGGACATCGCCCGCGCAACGGCGGTCCTGGAGTTGCAGAACCACCTTGGACCGATGTCCTTCCAACTGGTACAGGCCGCACTGGGGGACGACTCTCCGCTACTGCGGATCGCGGCATTGCGAACGCTCGAGGCCGTTCCGCCAGCGAATCGCTTCGGCTTTGCCGGCCACCTGCTGCGCGACCCGCTGCTGGCGGTGCGCGCCGAGGCGGCACGAACACTGGCGGCCACGCCGCTCAACCAGATGAGCGTCGCCGACCGGGGCGCCCTGGACCTGGCGCTGCGTGACTATGCCGCCACGCAGGCCTACAACGCCGATCGCCCCGAATCCCACATGAACATGGGCAACCTGTACGTGACGCGCGGCGACGCCGTGGCCGCCGAAAAGGCCTTCAGGCAGTCGCTAAAACTGGACCAGGCGTTCAGCCCGGCGTACGCAAACCTGGCCGACCTGTACCGGCAGCAGGGCATGGAAAGCGAGTCGCGCAAGTTGCTGGAGCAGGGCCTTGCCGTGGCGCCGGATGACGCCAGCCTGCGCCACGCCCTGGGCCTGGCCCTGGTTCGCGCCGGCAACACACCGGCGGCCCTGCCCGAACTGGAGAAAGCGGCGGAACTGGCGCCGGGCAATGCCCGCTATGCCTACGTGTATGGCGTGGCGCTCAACTCGGCGGGGCAGAAAGACGCGGCTGTCGAGGCCCTGGCAAAGGCGCAGTCACAGCACCCCAACAACCGCGAGTTGCTCTGGGCGCTGGCGACGTTCGAGCGTGACCGCGGCAACAGCGCCGCGGCACGGGGGTGGGCAGAAAAAATGCTGGCGCTGAATCCCGCCGACGAGGCCGCCAACCAGTTGCTGGAGACCCTGCCGCCGGCGGAATCCTGACTTACTGGCCGGCCCGGAACGGGAACTCGGCGAACATCTCGGCCACGCCGGCGCGGATGGCCGTGCGCAGTTCTTCGTTGGTTTTCTTGCCGCTGACACGACCTATGGCCACGCCCTCCCAGACCATGCGCTTGCGCGTCGAGTCCACCATATCGATATTGACCGTGCCCTCGGTGTACTGGCTCACGTGGGTCTCGGTGCCGTAACCGTAGCCGTACCACGGGTCGTAGAAACCGCGACGGTAACCGTAGTAACCCGGGTACATCGGGTCGTTGTACGTGGTGACCTTGGTCTTGTCCTGCATGGTCGCGGACACGTTGATCATCAGGTCGGGATTCTCCGACAGGGTGTAGCCACGCTTGTTCAGCTCATCACCGATCGCGTCGCGAAACACCTGGCCCGCGATGCTGGAGTAGTTCGGGTTCTCGATGCCCAGCGGATTGAAAAAGTTGTACGTGGTGTACTCGGAGAAATCGACCGAGCGATCGTAGTCACTGTGGATCTCCGGCCCGGAAGCACACGCCCCCAGCACCAGTGACAGGACGGCCAGAGAAGCAAACTTGAACATCGTTTTCATCAGTCAGTGCCTGAACAGGTTGAGAGCGGACAGCATACGCAATCGCCACCAACTGACCAAGTGCGACGTGATCGTGAGGGTTCAGCTGCGCAACACCCGTTCCCATAAGCTCGTCATAATGTCGTACAGCCGGGCATACTCGCCGATGCGTGTCATTGCGTCCGGAACGGATTCCCTGAACGGCAAGGCGTCACCGGTGTCCGCGTCCAGCCAGGCCGCGACCAGGGTCTCAAGGCGGCTTTTTCCCAGGCGATGAAAGCGTGTCACCACCGCCAGGTCCATCCAGGGCTGACCCGCCGCGGCATATTCCCAGTCCAGCAGGCGCGCCGGCCTTTGGCCGACGATGTTTCCGGCGTGCGCATCGTGGTGGCAAAGTCGCGCCTCGTAGCCAGCGGGGTAAAGGGTCGCTGACAAAGAGGCCGCTTCACGCACCAGCGCATCCGATTCTGACCCTGGCGCCTGGCGGGCGTAACGCCTGGTGATCGCGGCAGGGTCGAAGCGCTGACCCACGCCCGGCAAGGAATGAACTCGGCGAAGCAATCGCCCCAGCGCACGCAGGCGCGCTGGGTCGCGCAGGTCGGACGGTCGCCAGGGTGAAGCCGGCAGGTACCGCGTCAGTAAAAGCCCCCGTTTTGGTTCACAGCCGAGTGGCTGTGGTGCCAGCCCCGCGACCGCGGCCGCCTGCAACACCGCATACTCGTTGACGCGGTCCAGCCCCAGCCGGCTGGCCATGGGAAGGTCTCGGCGCAGCACGAGCTTGCCCGCGGAACTGTCCAGTAACCAGCTGCGGGTGACCGCCCCCTGGCCCAGCCGCCGCACGACCCGGGCACCACGGGTTTCCGGAAAAACGCCGAGCGGTGGCCGGTCTGCGGTCACGCGCCAGCCGGTTCCGGCTTCGCCATGCTCGACTTCCAGTCACGGTAGCCGATGACGATCAGCACCAGGTAGAACACGAACAACCCGGCCGTCAACCACAACCCCTGGTGGGCGTAGAGCCAGGCCGAAGCCGCGTCAATGACGAACCAGTAGTGCCAGTTCTGCAGTACCTTGCGCGCCACCATCCAGGTGGTGACGATGGCGCCGCAGGCGATCAGCGCGTCCAGCCAGGGCCAGGCGGCGTCGGTCCACTGGTGCAGGGCCCAGCCGGCCAGGCCGCCGGCCACGGCGATCACGGCCAGCGGGCGCACGTGATCGGCCGCCCGCCAGGACACGACCGCCGGCACCGTGCCGTCATCGCCCCCACGCCAGTTCCACCAGCCGTAAATCGCCATGGCGATGTAGAACAGTTGCAGCGCCGACTGCATGTACAGGCCGGCACCCAGCATCAGCGCGACATAGATGCCGGCGCTGGCAATCGCCGCCGGCCAGCACCAGGGGTTCTGGCGAATCGCCAGCAGCAGGTAGGTGATGGCCAGCGCCACGGCCAGCGCCTCCCAAGGCCAGAGCGCGGTCAGCGCGGCGATAAAACTGTTGTCGTCACCGACCACTTGATCAGCCGATATCCGGGCGGGCGGCGATATCCAGGTCGATATTCAGATACCGGACGACGAACACCACCCGGGTCGGGTCCGCCATCACGGGTTTCATGCTGGCGTTGATGGCGGTCATGACGCGATCGAACTTACCGCGAACTTGGGTGCTCATCTGGTGGGTCACCACGTCCAGGTCCTCGTAGTGGCGGAGCGCGTGTATGAATTCGATGATCGGGGCCTCGTAATCCGCGTGCAGCGGATACATGGCGATATCGGCGGTGATGATCATTGGGGAATCGGGACAGCGAAAGTGGGCCGAGTCTAGCACGGCGGGATTGGTAGAATGCCCGCTGGAACCGTCACCCGGATGTCTCGCCCGATGAGCCATTTCAGCCCGCGCCGAACAGGCGCTATCACCGGCATGATCCTGTCCCTGTTTGCCGCGGCTCCGACGTACGCGATGCACTGCGACGCGCCCCACGGCGCCGACCGGCCCAGCGTCGGCCTGGTGCTGGGCGGTGGCGGCGCACGCGGCTACGCGCACGTCGGCGTGCTGAAGTACCTGGAAGAAATGCGCATCCCGGTCGATTACATCGCCGGCACGAGCATGGGCGCCATCATCGGCGGTTTCATGGCCAGCGGCCTGAGCGCCGGCGAGATCGAGACCCTGATCGAAACCACCGACTGGAACGCGGTCTTTGCCGGCTCCCCGCCCCGCCAGTCGGAACCCCTGCGCCGCAAGAGCGACGACGAGCTTGGGCTATTTGGACCTAAGTTCGGCGTCGGCAAGGGCAGCAGCGCGCTGCCCGGCGGCGTGGTCGCCGGCCAGAACATCCTGCTGCTGTTCGAGGACGTCATCGGCCAGCGCGTCCAGGTCAGCGACTTTGACGAACTGCCGATTCCCTTTCGCGCCGTGGCCACCGATATCGTCCGTGGCCAGCCGGTGATCATGGGCGACGGCTCGCTGGCGGAAGCCATGCGTGCCAGCATGGCCGTTCCCGGCGTCTTCGACCCCATTAAGCGTGGTGATCACCTGCTGGTCGATGGCGGCCTGGTGCGTAATCTGCCGGTGGACGTCGTGCGCGCCATGGGCGCGGACATCGTCATTGCCGTGGACGTGGGAACACCCCTGATGCCAGAGGAACGCATCGGCAACGTGGTGTCTGTGGTCGAACAGATGACCGCGCTGATGGTGATTAACAACACCCAGGTGCAGATGGATAGCATGGCCGATCAGGACATCATGATCCGCCCGGATCTCGGATTCGAGATCACGTCGCGCGATTTCAGCGGTTTCGAAGCGTCCATCCCGCTGGGCTACCAGGCCGCCCAGGCCAGCCACGACGCACTGGCGAGCCTGTCAATGGACAACGAGGGCTGGGCCGACTGGCGCCGGGGCATACAGGCCTGCGAGGCGGGTGAGCCCACGGTGCACTTTGTGCGACTGGACAACCAGTCGCGGTTTTCCGACGAAGTCCTGCAGAACATGCTGAACACCAGGATCGGCGAACCCCTGGACGTGGCGCAGATGGAGTCGGACCTGGAAAACATCTACAGCCTGGGCTTCATCCGCATGGCCAGCTACACGGTCGTGAACGAGAACGGCCAGACCGGTGTCGAGATCAGCGTGCAGCAGGACACGCGCGGTACCGACTTCATCGAAACCGGCCTGACCATTTCCGGTGACCGGCGCGGTTCATCCATCAACCTGCAGGCCGGTTACCTGGTCACGGACCTGGACGAGCGCGGCTCCGAGGCCCGTGCCGTTGTACAGCTGGGCGAAGACGTTGGTGTACTTGGTGATGTCTACAAGTACATGGACGACCACCGGCGCTGGTTCATCAACCCGGAGATCGCCTATTCGCGGCGCGACCTGCTGCTGTTCACGACGGACAGCATCGCCGTGGGTGAAGCCGAGATCCAGGAATCCTGGGTGGCCGCGACCATCGGACGCGCATTCGGCAACGATTTCGCCCTCTACGGGGGCGTGGCGCGGTATTTCGGCGAGGTCAAGCCGGGCATCGGCCTGCCGTTTCCGAAAACGGATTTCGATGGCGGCGAGTTCAGCCTGGGCGCCGTTTTCGATTCACTTGACGACATGTTCCTGCCGGGCGACGGCGTCCTCGCCCGCCTTGAGTACATCGACTCCAGCGAGGCGCTGGGCGCCGATGACGATTTCGAACAGTTGCGCTTCAACGCCATCGCCGCACACACCTGGGGGCGTCACAGTGCGCTGGCCGGTGCGCGCTACAACGTGACCCTGGACGACGTCGGCGCGCCCCTCTACGCCATTTTCACGGGTGGCGGCTTCCTGAACATGTCCGGATTCGAGCCGGCCGAGCTCAACGGCGCCAACTTCGGCATGCTGCTGGGTGGTTACCGCTACCAGGTCCACCAGTCCGGCATCCTGCCCGGTTACGTCGGCGGTACGCTCGAGTACGGCAACGCCACCGCGGATCGCGATGACCTGTTCAGCGACGCGATCTGGAACGGCAGCCTTTATCTGGCCTACGACACACCGCTGGGCCCCGTGTACCTGGGCTACGGCTGGAATGAACTGCACAGCGGGCTGCTGTTCCTGCAGCTCGGGGCGATCATCGGGGACCAGTCCATCGGGCGGCGGTGAGTGGAGGCGTGTTGCGGGCTGACCGCCCTGATTGTTGGGGTTGGCCCTATCGGAACACGCTGTGAATACATCCTTGTACGCTTTTCGGCGACTTCCGTGTCGCCGAAAGTTCCGATAGGGCCAACCCCACCAAACAGGGCTGCCGCGCAGCGCGCCGCCATCACACAGCGGCGGTTCGGTTTGAATTCAATGTGAGGGGCCCGGGCTGAACGACGCGGTAGTTTCGGGGTGAGGGTGTGCTTGCCCCGGGACCTTCGGCGGCAGGGATGCCGCCGATGAGCGATACAGGGATGTACATGAGCGCGTCCCGGGGCAAGCACACCCCCACCCCGGGACGGCCTACGCGCGATCAGGCGCGGGCTTCGAGCGCCGCGACGGCGGGAAGCTTCTTGCCTTCGACGTACTCCAGGAAAGCACCGCCCCCCGTGGAGATATAGCTGATATCGTCGCCGACACCGAACTGGTCGATCGCGGCCAGGGTGTCACCGCCACCGGCAATGCTGAAGCAATTGGAGTTCGCCACGGCCTCGGCCATGGCCTGGGTGCCGTGACGGAAGTTCTTGAACTCGAACACGCCGACCGGTCCGTTCCAGATGACCGTTCCCGCGCTCCAGATGATTTCGGCGTACTCGGCCGCGGTCAGCGGGCCGATATCCAGGATCATCTCGTCTTCGCCAATATCATCCAGGTAACGCACGTGCGCTTCGGCGTCGGGCTCGAAGGCGTTGGCAACCAGCACATCCTTGGGAATCGGGATGTGGCCGCCCTTCTCGTGCGCCAGGCGAATCAGGCGTTGCGCCTCGTCGATCAGCTCCGGCTCGTACAGCGACTTGCCGACCTCGTGACCGGTGGCCGCGATGAACGTGTTGGCAATACCGCCGCCGACAATCAGCTGGTCACATTTCTCCAGCAGCGCCTCGAGCACGGTCAGCTTGGTCGACACTTTCGACCCGCCCACGATCGCCAGCAGCGGCCGATCGGGGTCTTCCAGCGCAGACTTGAGCGCGCTGATCTCACGCACCAGCAGCGGGCCGGCGCAGGCCTCGGGCGCGAAACGCGCGACGCCCTCGGTGGAGGCCTGGGCGCGATGGGCCGTGCCGAAGGCGTCCATGACGAAGACGTCGCAGAGCGCCGCCATGCGCTTCGCCAGCGCTTCGTCGTTGGCCTTCTCGCCCGGGTTGAAGCGGACGTTCTCGCACAACACTACTTCGCCCGGCGAGATGTCAACGCCGTCCAGCCAGTCAGTGGCCAGCCGCACCGGGCGGCCGAGCAGTTCACCCAGCCGGTCGGCGACCGGGGCGAGCGAGAACTTCTTCTCAAACTCGCCCTCGGTGGGCCTGCCCAGGTGCGACATCACCAGCACCGAGGCGCCGTCGTGCGACAGCGCTTCGATAATGGACGGTACCGCCGCGCGAATGCGCGCATCTGAGGTCACCTTGCCGTCCTCGATGGGAACGTTCAGGTCTTCGCGCATCAGCACGCGCTTGCCGGAAAGATCCAGGTCGCTCATGTGCAGGCAGTACATGGCTGTGCTCCTCAGGAAGCCTTGACCAGCGCCAGCGTGGTATCGAGCATGCGGTTGGAGAAACCCCACTCGTTGTCGTACCAGCTCAGCACTTTCACCAGGTTACCGTCCATCACGCGGGTCAGGCCGGCGTCGAAGATGGACGAATGCGGGTCATGGTTGAAGTCGATGGACACCAGCGGCAGCTCGTTGTAGCCCAGCACACCCTTCAGCGGGCCCTCGGCGGCGGCTTTCACCGCGGCGTTCACTTCCTCGACAGTGGTGTCGCGCGACGCGGTGAAGACCAGGTCCACCACCGAGACATTGATGGTCGGCACGCGCATCGAGAATCCGTCCAGCTTGCCGTTCAGTTCCGGCAGCACCAGGCCCACGGCCGCAGCCGCGCCGGTCTTGGTCGGGATCTGGCTCATCGTGGCCGAACGCGCGCGCCGCAGGTCGCTGTGGAACACGTCGGTCAGCACCTGGTCGTTGGTGTAGGCGTGGATGGTGGTCATCAGGCCCTTTTCGATACCGACGGCCTCGTGCAGCACCTTGGCCAGCGGCGCCAGGCAGTTGGTGGTACAGGACGCGTTCGAAATGACTTCGTCGCTGGCCTTCAGGGTGTCGTCGTTGACGCCGAAAACGACGGTGTTATCAACGTTCTGGCCCGGGGCCGAGACGATGACCTTCTTCGCGCCGGCGGCGATGTGCTTGCCGGCCGCTTCCTTGGAACGGAAGAACCCGGTGCACTCGTGCACCACGTCCACGCCCAGTTCGGCCCACGGCAGCTTGGCCGGGTCGCGTTCCGCGAACACCTTGATGTGGTCGCCGTTGATGATCAGGTCACCGCCTTCCACGCTGACCTCACCCGGGAATTTGCCGTGGGCGGTGTCGTAGCGCGTCAGGTGCGCGTTGGTCTCGGCGTCGCCCAGGTCGTTGATGGCAACGACCTGGATCTCGTCGGTGCGGCCGGACTCGTACACGGCGCGCATGATGTTGCGGCCGATGCGGCCGTATCCGTTAATCGCGACTTTTACTGGCATGTCAGGGTCTCCTTATCAAAATCATTTCGCGTTGAGCGTATCGCGGACCGCCGCGCAGACATTGTCGACGGTCAGCCCATATTCTTCGAACAGTTGCGGGGCGGGCGCGGAAGCGCCAAAGCGGTCGATGCCGACCACCTTGCCCCGGTCGCCGACCAGGCCACGCCAGTACTGGGTGACGCCGGCCTCGACGGCCACGCGCGCGGTCACCGCGGGCGGCAGCACGTAATGGCGGTATTCCTCGTCCTGGGCCTGGAACCGACCCGTGTTGGGCATGGACACCACGCGTACGGCCACGCCCTCGCCGGCCAGCTTTTCGGCCGCGCCCACTGCCAGGCCCACCTCGGAACCGGTGGCGACGATGATGGCGTCCGGCGTGTCGTCGGTGCCGCGCAGGATGTAGGCACCCTTTTCGATATCGGCGAGAGTGGCCTCGTCGCGATCCTGGTGCGGCAGGCCCTGGCGGGTCAGGATCAGCGCATGCGGGCAGCGGCGCTCCTCGATGGCGCATTTCCACGCCACCGCGGTTTCAACCGTGTCACACGGGCGCCAGACCGACAGGTTCGGGATCAGTCGCAGGCTGGCCACGTGTTCCACCGGCTGGTGGGTAGGGCCGTCCTCGCCCAGGCCGATGGAGTCGTGGGTGTAGACCAGCACCTGGTGTGCCGGGATCAGCGCCGCCATGCGCACCGCGTTGCGGGCGTAGTCGGAAAACGTCAGGAAGGTCGCGGTGTAGGGCACGAATCCGCCATGCAGCGCCAGGCCGTTGCCGAGCGCGGTCATGCCGAATTCGCGGACGCCGAAATGCACGTAGTTGCCGTTGCGGCCGCCCTTCAGCACGTCTTCGCTGCCCGACCAGATGGTGTTGTTGGACGGCGCCAGGTCCGCCGAGCCGCCGATCAGTTCCGGCAGCGACGGCCCATAGCCGTTCAGGGCCATCAGCGACGACTTGCGTGTCGCCACGTCGCCGCCGTCGGCCTGGGTCTTGCGGATGAAGTCCGCCGTGACGGCATTCCAGTCGTCCGGCAGTTCGCCTTTCATGCGCCGCTCAAATTCGGCGGCTTCCACCGGGAAGGCGCGGGCGTAAGCCTCGAAACGGGCGTTCCACTCCCGCTCGGCCTCGGCGCCTTTCTCCAGTGCCGACCAGCCGGCGTAAATGTCGTCCGGAATCTCGAACGGCGGGTGGTTCCAGCCCAGCGCCTCGCGCGTGGCTGCAACTTCGTCCTCGCCGAGCGCGGCACCGTGGGTGGCCTCGGTGCCCTGCTTGTTCGGTGAGCCGAAGCCGATGATGGTGCGCGCGCAGATCAGTGTCGGGCGATCGGACTCGGCGCGGGCGGTGTCGATGGCCTGGCGGATTTCCTCCGGGTCATGGCCGTCGACGTTGCGGATCACCTGCCAGCCGTAAGCCTCGAAACGCGCGGGCGTGTCGTCGGTAAACCAGCCTTCCACCTCACCGTCGATGGAGATGCCGTTGTCGTCCCAGACAGCAATCAGCTTGCCCAGGCCCAGCGTGCCGGCCAGCGAGCAGGCCTCGTGGGAAATGCCTTCCATCAGGCAGCCATCGCCCAGGAACACCCACGTCGTGTGGTCGACGATGTCGTGGCCGTCGCGGTTGTAACGCGCCGCCAGCACCTTTTCGCCCAGCGCCATGCCCACGGCATTGGCCAGGCCCTGGCCCAGCGGCCCGGTGGTGGTTTCAACGCCCGGCGCTTCGCCGAATTCGGGGTGCCCCGGGGTCATCGAGTGCAACTGGCGGAAGTTGGCCAGTTCCTTCACCGGCAGTTCGTAACCGGTCAGGTGCAGCAGTGAGTAGAGCAACATGGAACCGTGCCCGTTGGACACCACGAAGCGATCGCGGTCCCACCAGCCCGGGTTGGCCGGGTTATGGCGGTGGTAGTCGTTCCAGAGGACTTCGGCGATGTCCGCCATGCCCATGGGCATGCCGGGGTGTCCAGAGTTGGCGGCCTGCACACCGTCCATGGACAGCGCACGAACCGCGTTGGCGAGATCTTTGCGGGTGGGCATTCGGATTCCCTGTTAGCGGTAACAAAAGCATTCCCCCGCCCTTCTCCAACAAGGCAGGGTGAAGCTTCTCATTCTCCATGACTGGCCAGCAGGGGGCAAGGGGCCACGCCGGGCGCGGCCGTCGCTTCAGCGTGCCTCGCCCAGCGTGAATTCGAATGTATAGAAGTGGTCGCCGTTTTCAGCGATGTCGATACCGACCTTGCCCTCGAGCCCGGCCAGTTCCCCGGTACCCGACCCGGGCACGACGGTGATGTCCAGGTGCTGCTCACCCGGCTGCATCACGCCCTTGTGCGCCAGCACGAATGTGCCGGTGCGGCCTTTAAGTGAGCCTTCCACGTGCTCGACACCCACGTAGGCCGCCGACCCGTCAACCGGCGCCCCGGCCATCAGCAACTCACCCCGGGCCGTGGCCACCAGCTCACCGCGGTAGGTTTTCTCCAGCGTGACGCGACGGACGTTGTTGCCATCCTCAAGCGGCCACTCGCTGGCCGGTGTCATCTGCACGTCGAAATCACCTTTCGCGGTATGGGTCATGTTCGGTTCTCCTGCGGCCAGCCCGGCCGACGTCAGCAATGCGAGGAACGTGAAGTACATTTTCGCTCCTGGTTTCGAAGGAGCGGTCATTCTAACGTTGTCGGTGAGACGGTGAGACGGTGAGACGGCAGAATGCTAGTCAGGCCGGCATGGCATCGCAACAACAAACTCGGTTGGCGTGTCCAATGCCGGGGTGGGTGATGACCTACCCGGACTTTCGGCGGCAAGGATGCCGCCGATAAGCGATACACGGATGTACTTGAGCGAGTCCGGGTAGGTCATCACCCACCCCGGCACCCGCGACACGCCCCCGTTCAGGATTGCTCGAGTCGCCCCGCCTTCAGGTCCGCCCAGTATTCGTTGAGCTCCCGCTTCACCACGGGCAGCAGGAAATAGACGCCGAGCAGGTTGGGAATGGCCATGGCCAGGATCATTGCGTCGGAGAAACCGATGACGGCGCCCAGCTGCATGCTGGAGCCGATGATGACGAACGCCAGGAACAGCAGCTTGAAGGTGATGTCAGCCGCCTTGCTCTCGCCGAACAGGTAGGTCCATGACTTCAGCCCGTAGTAGGACCAGGAAATCATCGTCGAGAACGCGAACAGCACCACCGCCAGGGTCAGCACCCAGGGGAACCAGGAAATCGCCGATTCGAATGCGTTCGAGGTCAGCTGAACGCCGTCCAGGGTGGAGTCCGCCGAGCCGGTGATGATGATCACGAGCGCCGTGATCGTGCACACCACCACGGTGTCGACGAACGGCTCGTACAGGGCCACGATGCCCTCGGTGACCGGGCGGTTGGTCTGCACGGCGCTGTGGGCGATGGCGGCGGAACCCACACCGGCCTCGTTGGAAAATGCCGCGCGCTGGAAGCCGACGATCAGCACGCCGACGAAACCACCGGCCACGCCTTCAGGGCTGAACGCGCCGTTGAAAATCGCGGCGAATGCCGCCGGCACCTGGCCGACGTTCATCAGGATGATCACAACACCGGCCAGCACGTAGGTGATGCCCATGAACGGCACGATCTTCGAGGTCACCCGGGCGATACCGCGGATGCCACCGATGATCACCAGGCCGACCAGCGCTGCAACCACCAGGCCGAACAGCCAGCCTTTATCGGCCAGCCAGCTGGCCTGCCCACCGGTCACGTTGACCAGCTGCGAAAAGCTCTGGTTGGCCTGGAACATGTTGCCGCCGCCGAATGCACCGCCGACACAGAACACGGCGAATATCACGGCCAGGACCTTGCCCAGCACCGCGAATGCCGGCCCCCTTTCGGCCAGGCCCTTGGACAGGTAGTACATTGGGCCGCCGGACACCGTGCCGTCCGGGTACTCGTTCCGGTATTTCACGCCCAGGGTGCACTCGGTGAACTTGGACGACATGCCCAGCAGGCCTGCCAGGATCATCCAGAACGTGGCACCCGGGCCACCCAGCGACACCGCCACGGCGACGCCGGCAATGTTGCCCAGCCCGACCGTGCCGGATAGTGCGGTCGCCAGGGCCTGGAAATGCGTCACTTCGCCGGCCGCGTCGGGGTCGGCGTAATCGCCGCGAACCAGCCTGAAGCCGTGGGTAAATGCGCGGAGGTTAATGAATTTGAAGTACAGCGTCATGAGCGTGGCGGCAGTGACCAGCCAGATCAGCACGAACGGAATCTCGGCGAAACCCAGCGGAACCGGGTAGAAAATGGCCGCCGTCACCGCATCGGCGATGGGCTGGATGGCGTTATTGATCTTCTGGTCGATGCCGTCCTGGGCCCAGGCCGGAACGGCCGCCAGCAGCAATAGGGCGGCGGCTGTGATTCTGGTGATTCGCATGTGGTGATTCCCTGAGTGTTTGATGTTGTTGTCGCGTCTGCGCGCGTTGATCCTGCTGGGTGGTGGGCCGGTGGTGCGCGTCAGGGCACCACGGTCACGGGCCGGTCGGCGATCTGCACCAGGCTGCTGGCGACACTGCCGAAAAACTGCGCCTTGAACTTCGAGGACCCTGAACGGCCGACGATGATGCTGGCGGCGTCGTTGTCTTTCGCCAGCTTGGCCAGGGTTTCCGCCGCGTGGCCGTGGCGGATGACGCCCCTGGCTTCGACGCCGGCTTCCCTGATCTTCGCCACGACGGGGTCGATCACCTCGGTTCGTGCGCGCTCCAGTTCCTCTTCCCGGCGCTTGTGCCGCTGCTCATTTTCCTGCGCGGTGCTGAAGGAATAGCGGGACCATTCAATAACGTGTGCGACGACAAGGCCGGCGCCGGAATCACGGGCGCGTTCAATGGCGTAATCGAGTGCGCGTTCGCTGCAATCGCTGCAGTCGACACCGACAAGGTGAGTGGCGGACATGCTGTTCTCCGTGGCGAAATCCGGGATAGTCTAGCCCAATCGACCCGGGACTGCGCCCGGGTCAGCGCGACGGCGTTTCAGGTCGTCGATGATGCGCCGGCGGTCCACTTGATGGAACAGCCCATTGACGGTGTTTGTGCCCCCGGTCCGCGGCCGGTTTCGGCCACCTGTTTCATCGCCTCAAACAGTTCGCGCGGCATGTCCGGGGCGTCCGGGGCGGCGCCCGCGGCGTCCAGGCGGCCGCGGTACTGCAGTTCCAGGCCGGCGTTGTAGCCGAAGAAATCGGGGGTGCACACGGCGCCGTAGGCCTGCGCCACTTCCTGGGTGGGATCAATGACATAGGGGAACGGATAGCCGTACTTTTCCGCCTCCAGTTTCATGTTCTCAAACGAGTCTTCCGGATAGTCGGTGGGGTCGTTGGACATGATGGCGACGGTGCCGATGCCCAGTGATTCGAGCGCGCGACAGTCGCGCACCAGCTTGTCGCGGATGGCCTTCACGTAGGGGCAATGGTTGCAGATGAACATCACCAGCAGGCCGTTGGGGCCGCGGCAGGCGTCAAGGTCCAGCATGCGGCCGTCGGTGGCCTCGAGGTGGAATGCCGGTGCGGGCCGGCCAAAATCGCAAACGGGGGTGTGCTTCAGCGCCATGAGGTCTCCGTCAATCTCTGAAAGCCGCATTATAGCGACCTTGCTAGCGCTACCAGCTCGGCAAAACGAACGATCTTTTGCTATGCTTGTCACAGGACATGGATGTACTGCGAATGCTCACCCAAGGGCATCGCCAACGAGGCTCTACAACCTGTCATGAAGAAATTGCTTTGCAGGAAAACAGGCAAGCAATGGCGTGGTGCTCTCACCGCGCTTTTCGTGCTGGGCGCTTACAGCGGCCTCACCGTGGCCGCCGAGCCGGTGACCAGCACCCTTGGCGAGCAGTCTTTCGTGGGGCTGAAAACACCACAGTCCATCGTACCCTTTCCGCTTTCCGATGCCCGTGAATCGGCCTCGTTGCCATTCGACCTTGGGGGCAGCGACCAGCGCAAACTGCGTCTGCAACTTGAGCAGCCGATTGACCTGCGCGCCATTGGCATTCACGGCAGTTCGTCGCTGAATGGCCAGCGCGTGATCGCTGGCAACGCGGTTGATTTCCGCCTGGATGACCGGCTGTCACTGGGCGGCGGCATGACGCTGGGTGAAGCCGAGCCGGGTTTCCAGGCGCTGGGCAAAATTCATTGCGAGAACGGGACGCTGAACGCCGGCTCGTACACGGCCACCAACTGTTACTTCATTGACCGCGCCGCGGCCTATCGCACGGGCACCGCTGCACTGGGTGCGAAATTCCGCGTTACGGACCGGGCCACGGCGTCGATGAGAATGTACGAGTCCCGTGCCGAGCTGGACGTGACCGGTACGCCCTGGGGCGCGATGCCGACCGTGGACCCCATTGAGCGGGTCATCGCCGGCGGCAACCCCTTGCTGCCCAGCCTTGAAGCCCTGCCGGGCACGCAGGCGCTGGAATCGGAAATGACGGGCATCGACCTCGAATTCCAGGTGGGCATTTCCACCGACCGCGCCGGCGACATGGTGGTGGGCCTGCAGTTGACGCGCATTCTCGACAGTGCGCAGCAGGGCGTGTACTACTCGTCGCCGGGCATCCACAACTGGACAATTGCCGAGCCATTCGACACCGCGGGCCTGAGCCTGGACTGGAGCCGCGGCGCCTTCAGCGGCGGCGTACAGTCCTACTACCGCACTCCGGTCGACTTCCTGAACCGCCAGCCGCTGGACGCGCAGACCACGTTCGACGTGCACTTCACGTGGCGGGCGCCGTGGAACGCGAGCTTCAGCGTGGGCGCCAGCAATGTACTGGACGAGGGTGTGGATGAAGGCGCTGTCGACACCAGCCTCACGGACCCCTTCGAGTCCATCTACGGGCGTATCCCCTACGTCCGCTACAAGCAGGATCTCTGACGGAATTTCCGCCGGGCTCGCGTCAGCGCAGTTTGCGCAGCGCTTTCTTGGCCCTGAACAGCAGCACCCGCGTCACCAGGTAACCCACCGTTCCCAGCGCCACCAGGATAATGGGTACAGCTGAGGGTGGCCGCGAAAAATCACTGGATTCCCACCAGTACCAGCCACAGGCTGCCAGCAGCAGCGAAATTGCGAAGTAGCTGGTCATCTTCAGGTGGTAGATGCGGTCGCGAAGTTTGCGCCGCTGGAACTCGGTCAGCTGTTCTTCGGTGACGTCGCCGCGGGCAAAGCCGCATTTCGGGCAAAGCGGCGCGACGCTCGACATCGGCTTCTTGCACTGGGGACAGTTGACGATCAAGACGCTCTCCGGTTTCGAAACGCCCGCAAAAGTACCACGCGCGGTTTCTGGTGAGTAGTGCACTCACCACTCACGCGCGGAAGAACACGATCTCCGCACGCAGGCCACCCTCGGCGCGGTTTTCGAAATGAATCCGCCAGCCGTACAGTTCACACAGCCGCTTGACGATGGCGAGACCCAGCCCCGAACCGGAACCCGTGGCGCCCTCGCCGCGATAATGGCGCTCGAGTACGTGTTTGATTTCTTCATCGGGAATGCCGGGGCCGGTGTCTTCGACCGCGACGCGCCCATTGCCGACGCGCACGACCACCTCGCCTTCCGGCGTGTAGCGGATGGCATTGCTGACCAGGTTACTGACCGTCACCGCGATCACCGATTCCGGTGCAATGACGCTGACCCGGTCGTCTTCCTCCAGGCGCAGCTCCAGCGGCTTGTTGTCCAGCAGGGGCCGGTGCAGGTCGATGATGTCCTGGGCCACAGCGGATACGCTGTGCGATTCACTGCCCTCGTCGGTGCCGCGTTCGGCGCGCACCAGGTGCAACAGGGCCGTGGTGATGTCGGTGGACTGCCTCGCGGCGCGGGCGATGCGCAACAGCCGGTTGCGGGTCCGTGCCGGCAGGTCGTCCTGGGCCAGCAGCAATTCCGTCGCGCCGGCGATGACCGCCAGCGGTGTACGCAACTCGTGGCTGACGTCGGCATTGAACTCACGGTCTCGCTCCACCAGGTGGTGCATGCGCTCGGCGTAGGCGTCCAGCGCCGCGGCCAGCTGGCCCACTTCATCGTCGGCGAACCACTGCGCCAGCTGGGGTGACGGCGATGCTTCCTCGGCGTCTTCCAGCCGCTTCGCCAGCTCGGTCACCGGGTGCATGACCCGGGTCGACGACCACATGCCGATGGCGAGCGCCAGCAACGAGAAGATCAGCACCACGCCGATCAGTGCGGTGAACAGCTGTCGCTCCAGCCGGCGGTTGTCGGTGACGTCGTACATCAGGAACGCCCACAGGTCGTCGTCCTTGCGCACGGCCACCTTGAAGTGACCATCGGCCAGCTCGACATCGTGCACGCCGGTTTCCAGGTCCCTAACCTGCGCGGCCACGCTGTGATTGGGGTCGCCCGGACGCGTCACGTAACCCTGGATGCGGGTGTAGAACGGCTCGACCACCGAGGGATCCTCGCGCAGCTGCATGACGTAGTCGTCCAGCTCCTGGGCGATGGTGGAGCCGATCAGCTGGTCTTCCAGGTAGCCTTCCAGCAGCAGCACGCTGACGGCGAACAGGCCGCTGAGCAGCGTACCGAGCAGCAGGAACGAAAAAATGATCCTGCTGCGGAGACGACGCCTAAACTGCATCCGACTCCGTCAGCCGGTAGCCGATACCGTGGCGGGTCTGGATCATCTTCGAGCCGAACGGCTTGTCGATCTGTGAACGCAGCGAGTGGATATGCACACGGAGGCTGTCGCTGTCCGGCATTTCCTCGCCCCAGACCTCTTTCTCCAGCTCGGCGCGGGTCACCACGTTGGGTGATGATTCCATCAGGCAGCGCAGCAGTTTCAGCCCGATCGGGTTCAGCTCGATCTCGCTGTCGGCACGGTTCACGGTCAACGTATCGAGGTTGTACTTCAGGTCACCCACCTGCAGTACACGACTGCCACGGTGGCGCCCGCGGCGGCAGAGGACATCCAGCCGGGCCTCGACTTCCTGCAAAGCGAACGGCTTGACCAGGTAATCGTCGGCGCCGCTGTCGAAGCCGGTCAGCTTGTCTTCCAACCGGTCGCGCGCGGTCAGCATCAGCACCGGCGTATCCTTGCCGGCATCGTCCCGAAGCTTGCGGCAGACGTCCAGGCCGTCCATGCCGGGCAGCTGCAGGTCGAGCACGATGGCATCGAAATCGTTGACCACGGCCAGGTGCAGGCCGGTAATGCCGTCGCCGGCGAAATCCACGGTATGACCGCGGTCCTCCAGGAAATCGCCAAGGTTGGCGGCGATGTCCGGGTTATCTTCGATTATCAGGATGTGCATAGATCTGCCGGGTCCATTTCATGGACATAAAGAAAGGCCCAAGCAGATGATATCAACACCTCGCTTGGGCCCAGACTGCCCTATGTGTCTTGCATCAGCCGTTTAGCTGCCACTCGCGCCGGCGCAATGCGCCGGTCTTCCAGTGCGCGACCAGTCTAGGCCTCACGGTGTTAAGGCGCGGTTAACCGGGCCGGTTTTTTGCGTTAACCGGCGTCAGTCCAGCAACTCGACGTCGTGCAGCCTCTCGGACAGCGAATTGGCGTCGCCGCCCTCGGACAGCTTCACGGCCAGGCGCACCTCGTTGGCCGAATCGGCGTAACGCAGCGCGTCGTCGTAGGTGATCTTGCCTTCCTTGTACATGTTGTACAGGCACTGGTCGAAGGTGATCATGCCGTGGTGGCCCGAGGCCTTCATGATTTCCTTCAGCTCGGCGATCTCGCCCTTGCGGATGGTGTCCTTGACCAGCGGCGTGGCCAGCAACACTTCCACGGCAGGCCAGCGCCGGGTGCCGTCGACCGATGGCACCAGCTGCTGCGCCACGATCGCCTTCATGTTGAATGACAGGTCGAGCAGCACCTGCTCATGCTGGTCTTCCGGGAAGAAGTGCAGGATGCGGTCCATGGCCTGGTTGGCATTGTTGGCATGCAGCGTGCACAGCACCAGGTGACCGGTTTCCGAGAAACTGATGGCGTGCTCCATGGTTTCTCGGGTACGAATCTCACCGATCATGATCACGTCCGGCGCCTGGCGCAGGGTGTTGCGCAGCGCGACCTCGAAAGACTCGGTGTCCACGCCCACTTCGCGCTGGGTCACCAGGCTCTTGTCGTGGAAGTGGACGTACTCGATCGGGTCCTCGATGGTGACAATGTGGCCGCTCATGCGGCGATTGCGATACCCCAGCATGGCCGCCAGGGACGTGGATTTACCGGTACCAGTCGCACCCACGAACAGCACGATGCCGCGTTTTTCCAGCGACAGGTCGTTCAGCGTGTCCGGCAGGTTCAGTTCTTCGGTGGTCGGAATATGCGTTTCGATGCGACGACAGACCATGCCGACCATGCCCTGCTGGTAAAACGCGCTGACACGGAAACGGACGTCGTTGTCCAGCGACAGCGCGAACTGGCACTCGCTGGTGGACTCGAACTCTTCGCGCTGGCGTTCGCTCATCACGCCGTAAACGATTTCCTCGGCCTCTTCCGGCAGCAGCACCTCGGTAGTCAGGCCGCGAATCTTGCCGTTGACCTTCACGCAGGGCGGCGCCTCCGCGGTGACGAACAGGTCGGAACCCTTTTCCTCGTGCAGCTGGCGCAACCAGCCTTCGACAACGCTCATGGTGCGACTCCTACTGGAACAGCTTGCGGTCGACCGCCTTCCGGGCGGCGTCGTGCTTGGAAATAATGCCGCGTCCGACCAGCATTTCCAGGTACTGGTCGAGCGTATGCATACCGGCCGCCTGGCCGGTCTGGATGGCGGAATACATCTGCGCCACCTTGTCCTCGCGAATCAGGTTACGGATGGCCGGCGTGGCGATCATGATCTCGTGCGCGGCCACGCGCCCGCCGCCGTAGCGCTTGATCAGCGTCTGCGCGATCACGGCGCGGAGCGACTCCGACAGCATGGAGCGGACCATGGATTTCTCGCCCGCCGGGAACACGTCGATGATTCGGTCGATGGTCTTGGCCGCCGAGCTGGTATGCAGGGTGCCAAACACCAGGTGACCGGTCTCGGCCGCCGTCAGCGCCAGGCGAATCGTCTCGATATCACGCATTTCGCCCACCAGGATGATGTCCGGGTCCTCGCGGAGCGCGGCGCGCAGCGCCTGGTTGAAGCCATGCGTGTCACGGTGCACCTCGCGTTGGTTAATCAGGCACTTACGCGATTTGTGCACGAACTCGATCGGGTCCTCGATGGTGAGGATATGACCGGCGACGCTGTCGTTCAGGTAATCGATCATCGCCGCCAGCGTGGTGGACTTACCCGAACCCGTGGGACCGGTGACCAGCACCAGGCCGCGCGGGACGTTGATGATTTCCTTGAACGTGGGCGGCGCGCCGATGTCTTCCAGCGTCCATACCGCCTCCGGAATGGTACGGAAGGCGCCACCGACGCCGCGGTCCATGTGAAAGCAGTTGACACGGAAACGGGCCAGGCCCGGCACCGCGTACGAGTAGTCGACTTCCAGGTTGGCCTCGAAATCGCGGCGCTGGAAGTCGTTCATCGTGCTGTAGAGCAATTCCTGCAACTGGGTATTGTCCAGCGCCGGAACGTTCAGGCGTTTCAAGTCGCCATCCACGCGGATCATGGGTGGCAGACCCGCAGACAAGTGCAGGTCCGAGGCCTTATTCTTGACCGAATAAGCCAGTAATTCCGCGATGTCCATATACCCCTCCTGAATGAGACCCGCGTGGAGATACAATAGCGACGGTGCCCCTGTCGTGGCCCGAAACCGTGTACTTCCTTGCACAACTGTTAAATTTGTTCTCGTAACCTTAGAACATTACGGGGTAATTTCCAATATGGAAACGCCATACGGTCGCCTTTCCGCGGTCCATGCCATGATCGATTCGGCCTGCGCCGATGCGGGCCGCGACGCCGCATCCGTGCGCCTGCTGGCGGTCAGCAAGCGTCACCCGGTGGCCGCTATCCGAAAACTGCAGGCGCAGGGACAGCTCGCATTTGGCGAAAACTACGTCGACGAAGCACTTGAAAAACAGGCCGCGCTCGCCGATGTCGATATCGAGTGGCATTACATCGGCCCGATCCAGTCCAACAAGACACGCGACCTGGCCGCGCACTTTCAATGGGTGCAGTCGGTGGACCGCGAGAAAATCCTGAAGCGGCTGTCCGCGCAGCGACCGGACGACCTGCCGCCGATGAACATCTGCCTGCAGGTGAACGTCGACGCCGAACCCCAGAAAGCCGGCGCCGCGCCCGCGGACCTGCCGGGCCTGGCGGAACTGGCCGGGGGCCTGCCCGGGCTCCGACTGCGCGGTTTGATGTGTATCCCCCGTGCTACCGATTCCATCACGCAGACCCGCGCCAGTTTCGCCCGCACCCGCGAATGTTTCGAGGCGCTTTGTGTTGCGGGCCACGAACTGGACACCCTGTCGATGGGCATGTCCGGCGACATTGCCCCCGCCATTGCCGAAGGCAGTACCATGGTGCGGGTCGGCACCGCGCTGTTCGGCCCGCGCGACTGAGCGGCCCGGCGAGCGATTTTCCTGGAGAATGAGTTCATGCGAATAACCTTTATCGGCGGCGGCAACATGGCCACCGCCCTGATCAGCGGCCTGGCAAGGGCCGGCGATATTTCGAAGACGGTGCGGGTCGCCGACCCCGCCGAAGCCGTGCGCGACCGTTTGGGCGCGTCTTTCGGCATCGAGTGCCATGCCGACGCGGCAACGGCGGTCGAGGACGCCGACATGGTGGTCCTGGCGGTGAAGCCGCAGGTCATGCCCGCCGTACTGGCATCATTGGCTGGCAGGGTGCCCGCGAACGCGCTGGTGGTCTCGGTGGCGGCCGGCATCCGGATCGCGGCGATTACCGGTGCCCTCGGCGTTGCCGCCGTGATCCGGGCCATGCCGAACACGCCCGCGCTACTGGGCGCCGGGGTCACCGGCACTTTCGCCAGCGACGCCTGCACCGACGCCCAGCGCGAAGCGGCCGCAAACCTGCTGGCCGCCGCGGGCGCCACGGTCGAGGTGAAAGAGGAAGCGCTGATCGACGTGGTCACCGCCGTGTCTGGCAGCGGACCCGCCTATTTCTTCCTGCTCACCGAGGCCCTGCGTGAAGCGGGTGAATCGCTGGGGCTGGACCCGGAAGCCGCCAACACGCTCGCCACGCACACCGCCCACGGCGCCGGTGTCATGACGCTGGAGGGCGGCGCGGACGTCGCCGAACTGCGGCGGCGCGTCACATCACCCGGCGGCACCACCCAGGCCGCGCTGGAGACCCTCGGCGCGGGCGGCTTTTCGGCGCTTGTCGCCGACGCGGTGCGGGCCGCAACCCGCCGCGGCCGCGAACTGTCCGGCGAAGGAGACGCATCGTGAACCCGGGCGGCGCGTTCTCGTACCTGGTCGGCACGCTGATCGACCTGTATATCACGGCGGTCATGCTGCGCCTGCTGCTGCAATGGGTGCGTGCCGACTTCTACAACCCGGTCTGCCAGTTCCTGGTCAAACTGACGAACCCGCTGCTGGTGCCGTTGCGCCGGGTCGTCCCCGCCATTGGCCAGCTGGACACCGCGTCGGTCGTCCTGATGCTGGTGCTGGAGGTGTTCAATGTCTGGCTGATGTCCATGCTGGCCCCGGTCACGGCGCCATGGAGCCTGATCGCCATCGTCGCGGTGAAAAAGCTGATCGGCACGCTGCTGTGGACCTATTTCTTCCTGATCATCATCATGGTGGTGCTCAGCTGGGTCGCGGCGCAGTCGCGCCACCCCGCCGTACCACTGGTGTTCCAGCTCACCGACCCGATTCTCAGGCCCTTCCGGCGCTTCATTCCGCCGATTGCCGGCTTCGACCTGTCGCCGCTGTTCGCCCTGATCGGCATACGCGCGCTTTTGCTTCTGCTAGGCTTCTAAAGCGTGTTCCAACCGGAGAACGTCATGATGCGTAAATTCACGATCCTCTTCGTCCTGGCCGCGACCAGTTTCGCGATACCGGCGTTCGGCCAGCAGTCGGTTTCTTTTGACGGTTACACCGTCCACTACAACGCGCTCAGCACCAGCCAACTGACGCCGCAGGTGGCCCAGGCCTATGGTATCCAGCGTTCTTCCAGCCGTGCACTGCTGAACATCACGGTGCTGGACGCCAACGACGAACCCACCGAGGCCCGGGTCACCGCGAATGCGCGCAACCTGACCGGCCAGCGTCGCGAAATCGACATGCGCAAGATTGCCGAGGGTGACGACGCCATTTACTACATCGGCGAGTTTCGCGTGAACAACATGGAGACCTTCGATTTCACGGTGGATGTGCGGCCGGAAGGCGCGGACAAGCCGATCGAGGTTACGTTCCGGCAGCAGTTCTACACCGAATAGGCCCGGAGGGCGTGTCGCGGGGTCGCGGAGCGGTGAGGCCTGCGCAGGACACGCTCGAGTACTTCCCTGTAACGCTTGGACGCGGCCATCCATGGCCGCGTACAGTCCTGCGCAGGCCTCACCGCCCCGCGACCGTCGAAACGCACAGCAGGCCGATGGACTGCTGTCGCAGGATTGCCGGGAGTTGAGTGCTGAAAGCTTTGCCCGACCAGGCCCACTGACCCGCCGGCCCTACCGCCTCACCATTTCACTGATTCCCCGTCTTACCGCCTCACCGACTCCCCGATTCCCCGATTCCCCGCCTCACCGTCTCACCGTCTCACCGTTCCGCCGTTCCACCGTTCCGCCGTTTCACCGTCTCACCGTCCCACCGTCTCAGGGAAACAGGCGTTCGCGGGTCCATTCGCCGTCTTCCAGCGTGAAGACGTAACGATCGTGCAGGCGTGATGGGCGGCCGTACCAGAACTCGACCATGCGGGGTCGGACCAGGTAACCGGACCAGTGTGGGGGGCGGGGTACGGCGCGGCCCAGGTAGCGGGCCTCGGTGGCGGCGACGCGTTTGACCAGCGTGGCGCGGCCGGGCATCGGTCTTGACTGGTCGGAGGCCCAGGCGCCCAGCTGACTCCCGCGGGGGCGCGAGGCGAAATAGGCATCGGCGTCTTCGTCGCTGACGGGCTCGGCCACGCCCTCCACCCGGACCTGGCGCTCTGTGGCTTTCCAGTGGAACACCAGCGCGGCTTCGGTGTGTGCCGAGAGCTGTTGCCCCTTTCGGCTTTCCAGGTTGGTGTAGAACACGAAACCGGCCGCACTGAATTCCTTCATCAGCACCATGCGCGACGACAGGCCGCCCTCGACGCCCAGGGTGGACAGGCACATGGCCGTGGGCTCGATCTCGCCGGCCGCCTGCGCCTCGGCCAGGCCCTCCCGGAATCGCTCCAGCACCTCGTCGGGCAGTGCGGTCATGGCCGTCATGTCAGGCCACCGCTTCGTGGGTACCCGTACCGCTGCCCGGGGCGGCGCCGTCGTCGTCCGGCGGGCCGGGTCGCGGAATCTTGCGCAGCCAGATCAGCCAGACCACCAGCGCGTCCAGGATGATCAGCGCCTGCCACAGGTACAGGTGAAACCACTCGAACATGGTGTGGTTCCACTGGCCCAGGTAGAACAGGCTGATGATGCGCACCAGGTTCAGCGCCTGGATGGCGACGAAGCCGATCACGAAACCGATCAGCTTGTGTTTGAACGGCGCCGGGAACGCGAAGATGGCGGCGAACAGGATGATCACGGCCTCCAGGCCATTACAGCCACGTTCGATGCGCACGCCAAAGCCGCTGGCCTGGTCACGGATGACGTTGCCGGTGGCGATGACGCCATCGTCGAACAGCGTCACGATCCAGACCGAGATGTCGGCAATCATGGAGGTGAACGGCAGGATGACGTGCTTTTCCACCGGCTGTAGAATTTCCAGCGTGAAAAGGCCGATCAGCAGCACCGAAAAAATGATGAAGAACCGCAGCATGTGGAATCGATGGAACGCGCCCGGGCAGTGGCTCCACATGGTAACGAAAGGCGGCCCGCGACGCACCCGCTGCGGCGGGGCACGGCAGTCGGGATGAGCCACGCTGAAACCGCGCATCCGAACCGCGTGTTCCTGGTCGGCCCGATGGGTTCGGGCAAGACCACGCTCGGCCGCCGCGTGGCCGACCTGCTGGGCATGGACTTCCACGACTGCGACGACGCTATCGAGGCATGCACCGGCGCCAGCATCAACCTGATCTTTGATATCGAGGGGGAAGCCGGCTTTCGCGAACGTGAGTCGAGGAAACTGGAAGAACTGGCGCAGCTGGACAACGCGCTGATCTCCACTGGCGGCGGCGCCGTCCTCGCCGCGGCCAACCGTTCCCTGCTGCGTTCACACGGCACCGTGGTCTGGCTGCAGGCCTCGGTGGACCAGCAGATTCGCCGCCTGGAGCTCGACCGCAGCCGGCCGCTGCTGCAGGCGCCGGACCGGCGTGCGAAGCTGGAGCAGCTGGCAGCCGATCGCAACCCCCTCTACGAAGAAGTCGCGGACCTGGTTTTCAGCTCCGGTGGGCGCGGCGTGCCACTAGTGGCGCAGGCGCTGGCGGAACTCATCCAACAACACCATCTCGCCGAAAACGGGGAAACAACCGAATGAGAACCATTGAAATCCCGCTCGGCGAGCGCGCCTATCCCGTAGTAGTAGGCGAAGGCCTGCTGGCCGACCCGGCAACCTGGGCCCCGCACCTGGGCAAGGCACCCGTGGTGGTGGTCACCAACGACACTGTCGCCGACCTGTACCTGCAACCGGTGCTGGACGCGCTGGCCGGGCACGATGTTGACACCTTCGTCATGCCCGACGGCGAGACCGAGAAAAACTGGGACAACTGGCGCGCGCTGATCGGCCAGCTGGCTGACCGTCACGCGCCGCGCGACACCACGCTGGTGGCGCTGGGCGGCGGCGTGGTCGGCGACCTCTGCGGCTTCGCCGCGGCCACGTGGATGCGCGGCATCCGCTTCATCCAGGTACCTACCACGCTGCTGGCGCAGGTGGATGCGTCGGTGGGCGGCAAAACCGCCATCAACATCCCGCAGGGTAAAAACCTGGTGGGCGCCTTCCACCAGCCCGCGGCGGTGCTGGCCGACACCGCCACGCTGCGCACGCTACCGCCGCGCGAATACCGCGCCGGCCTGGCGGAGGTGCTGAAGTACGGCGCCATATGCGACGCTGGTTTTATCGACTGGTTTGAGGCCAACATCGACGCGTTGCGGGCCATGGATGCGTCGGCGCTGGCGGAAATTGTCGAGCGCTCGGTGCGCTACAAGGCCGCCGTGGTGGCCGAGGACGAGCAGGAGCAGGGCGTGCGCGCGATCCTGAACTTCGGCCATACCTTCGGCCACGCGCTGGAAACCCACACCGGCTACACGCGCTTCCTGCATGGCGAGGCGATCGCCATCGGCATGGTGGTCGCAGCTACGCTGAGCGAGGCGCGCGGACTGCTGCAGCCCGGGCTGGCCCAGCGACTGGCCGACATCCAGTCGGCGCTGGGCCTGGCCGTGAGCATTCCGGCGGACATCGAACCCGCCGACCTGCTGGAACACATGCGCCTGGACAAGAAAAACCTCGCGGGGCGGCGCCGGCTGGTGCTACTGTCCGCACCCGGAAACGCCATCATCGACGAAGACAGCCGCGACGACGAGATTCTCGCGGCGCTGACAGCCTGCCGGGACCACCCGGAATAGAACCATGACTGAACCGAATCACCGTTTGTTGCGCGCCCTGCTGCGCCTGCCCGTCGACCGCACCCCGGTGTGGATCATGCGCCAGGCCGGCCGCTACCTTCCCGAATATCGCGAAGTGCGTGCCAAGGCCGGCAGTTTCATGGCCCTGGCCACTCAGCCGGAACTGGCCTGCGAAGTGACCCTGCAGCCACTACGCCGCTTCGACCTGGATGCGGCCATCCTGTTCTCGGACATCCTGACCATTCCCGACGCCATGGGCCTGGGGCTGTATTTTGTCGAGGGCGAGGGGCCGAAGTTCGAGCGTCCCGTGCGCGATGCGGCCGCCATCCGCGCCCTGCCGCGGCCGGACCCGGAAGACTCGCTTCGATACGTCATGGACGCGGTCCGCCTGATCCGCCGTGAACTGGACGAAGAAAAACCGCTGATCGGCTTCGCCGGCAGCCCGTGGACGCTGATGACCTACATGGTCGAGGGCGGCTCCAGCCGCGACTTCGCTCGCGTAAAGGCGCTGCTCTACGACGATCCCGATGCCGCCCACCTGTTGCTGGGCAAGCTGGCGGACAACGTCACCGATTACCTCAACGCCCAGATCGAGGCCGGCGCCCAGGCGGTGCAGGTATTCGATTCATGGGGTGGCGCCCTGGCGCACGATGCCTTCCGCGAGTTCTCGCTGCGCTACCTGACGCGCATCGTTGACGGGCTCAAACGCGAACATGACGGCCAGAAGATTCCCGTCATCCTGTTCAGCAAGGGCTGCAACACGCAGCTGGAAGGCCTGGCGGACACCGGCGCCGATGCGTTGGGCGTCGACTGGACCATCACCCTGGCCGAGGCCCGCCACCGGGTGGGTAACCGCGTGGCGCTGCAGGGCAACATGGACCCGGCCATCCTGCTGGCTTCACCAGCGGCCATTCGCGCGCAGGTGCGCGCCACGCTGGAAAGCTACGGCGAGGGGACCGGGCACGTGTTCAACCTGGGGCATGGCATCACCCCCGGCGTGCCGCCCGAGCACCTGGGTGCGCTGGTGGACGCCGTGCACGAATTCAGCCCGGCGCTGCATGGGTAGTCACTTATGGGGCGCCAGCACGGCGCCCTGTCCCGGCTAGCGGACCTGTTCGACCAGCACGCTGCGCCCTGATGCGACGTGCTCCATTTTCCAGCCGCCCATCATGTTCTTGTCGAACGTGACCTGGTTCTCGTCGTCGTAGTAGTTAAACGTGCCCGGCATGCGCTGGCGCCAGACCTGGCCGTTATCCAGCTTGAACAGGGTTTTGCCGTTCCAACCGACGAAACCCTGCACCCGGGCACTGAACTCATCGCTGGCTTTTTCGGGTTCCGGCTTCGCCGCGGCGGCCTGGGCGGCCTCGGTGGCGGCAGCCGCTTCGGCCTGTGCAGCGGCGACCGCGACCGCGGCCGCCGCCTCGGCTTCTGCCGCGGCCTGGGCGCGCGCACTCTCCACCGCCTCGTCCCGGTTATCCATGAACCAGCGGCCCAGCGCCTGCAGTTGCTCGTCCGACAGCCTGTCCAGCCCCATGGCCTGAAACTGTTCTTCGGACATCAGCCCGCGAAGGTCGATGGCCGGATCCGGTGCCTGTGCCGGGGCTGGTGAAGCCGTGAAGGCCAGGATGAAGAAAAGACTGCTCAGGTAGAGGGTTTTCAAGGTCACGGTTCCGGAAGCGACTACGCGGTCAGACGGGCAAAAAGTATAATGGCCGCCTATGTCGATTGCACCTTCAGGGCGGCCCGGCGCCGCTGGCGCGAACCTGGCCCAACGCTTCCAGGAGGCGGCGGCGATTTTCCGGCGCGGCGAGTTCGCGCGGGCCGTCGAACTGTGCGAAGGCATCGACAGGGAAGCCCCCCATCACCCCGATGTCCTGCACCTGCTGGCAATGGCCAGCCGGCGCATGGGCCGCGTACTGAAAGCGGAAGAATACTTTCGTGCCAGCCTGGCGGCCAAACCTGCACAAGCCGCCGTGCTGTCCAACTTTGGCAACCTGCTGCGGCACTCAAGACGCCATGACGAGGCCGAGGATGCCTACTCACAGGCCGTCAGGGCGCAACCCGGTTTCGCCGATGCCTGGTACAACCGCGGGCTGCTGGCCCTGGACCGTCACCGACCCGTTGATGCGATCGGCTACCTGGAGCGTGCACTGGCGGCAGGCGGCAAACTGAATATCGAGCTTGCGCTGGTCAGGGCCTACCGGGAGGCCGGCCGGCAGGAAGACGCCCAACAACTGGCGGACGCGCTGGCCGGGCGGCACCCCGGCGAGCCACGCGCCATCGGCGCCGCGATACAACCGTATCGAAAGAACGAGCCCGGCCGCGCGGTTGCCCGGCTGGAAGCCGCCATGCCGCACACGCCCGACCGCGCCGCCCTGCACCTCGAAATCGCGATGGTGTACGCCCAGGGTGGCGAACTCGACCAGGCGGTCAGCCACCTGGAAACCGCGCTGGCCGAACAACCCCTGTTGATCGACGCGCACCGTGCGCTCAACGAGATCCACTGGCAGCGCGACGATGACCGGTTTGGCGAATCGTATCGCGATGCCATCGCCAAAGCCCCCACCTTCGCGCCGCTCTATCACAATCATGCCGCCGCGGAACTCTCAGCCGGTCACGCTGAGAACGCCGAGGCCATCCTGGAAACCGCCATCGCGAAGATCGGCCGCGACCCCTTCCTGCTGCACGGCCTGGCGGCGCAACGGCTTCGCCGCGGCGCGGATGACGGTGCCGCGGCGTTACTTACCGAGGCCCTGGACGCGCAGCCGGACAATATTCGTTTCCTGGTCGACCTGGCCAATCACCGAATTCGTGCCGGACATTACGACCAGGCCGAGACATTGCTGGAACATGCACGCGCGATTGAGCCCTGGCACCAGGAAGTCTGGGCCTACCTGGGCACGACCTGGCGACTGGCCGGCGATGCCCGTCATGACTGGCTGAATGACTACGACACCTTGCTGAAGCCGTTGACCTTGCCGACCCCGGCGGGGTTCGCAGATACCACCGCGTTCATGGACGAACTGGCCGGCTACCTGCCCGGCCTGCATTCGGCGGGTCGCCAGCCGCTGGACCAGAGCGTTCGCGGCGGTACCCAGACGTTCGAGATCCTGTTCGACAACCCGCATCCGCTGGTCCAGGCACTCAAATCCGCGGTGGACACGGTACTCGCCGAGTACCTGGCGGCGATGCCCCGGGACGATACGCATCCGTTCTACGCGCGTATCGCGCAACGCACCCATTACACCGGCAGCTGGTCCATCGTCCTGCGCTCCGGCGGGCACCACACGAACCACGTCCACCCCCGGGGCTGGCTGTCGTGCTGCAATTACATCGCACTTCCGCCGTTGGGCGATGGTGAGAACGGCGACCGACGCGGCTGGATCCGCTTCGGCGAAACCTCCATGCATTTGGGCGAACGCGAACAGGTGGCACGCGCGATCCGACCCGAACCCGGCCAGTGCGTCTTTTTCCCCAGCTATTTCTGGCATGGCACCTACGCGTTCGAGAGCGAAACGCCCCGAATGACGGTACCCTGCGATATTGACCCGGCCTGAGCGCGGGCCACACAATCGGCGTGAATTGGATAACACCAAGGAGTGACCCGTGAAGACCCCCAGAGACCTGCCAAAGCTACTCACCGGCCTGTGCCTGGCGCTTGGCGCGAGCGTGGCCTCGGCCGCCACCGTGCCGGAACCCTTCCGCGACCATGACCCCGATTCGGTTTTCCGCATCCAGTATGCGGATGTCGATGTCATCCTGGGCACCATGGTTGTCGATGTCGGCCGCTCCACCCGTGAAGTGGTTGCTCCTTCGCACTCGCCGACGGGCACCCGCGTCAAGAACAACGTCAAGCGCTCGACCGCGAAGGAAGGCAATCGCTTCTATTTCGAAGAGTTCGAAGACAACGACGAGTACCGCGCCCTGCTGCATGAAGTCCGCAAGGCGCTCGAGGATATTCCGGGCCAGATCCCGATGTCCGCATTTTCGCGAAAGGAGCAGCTGGCCTACTGGCTGAATCTCTACAACATCACGCTGATCGACGAGCTGGTGAAGATATATCCCGAGAAAGACCTGAAAAAGGAACTGATCGGCCGTAAATCCATTCTGGATGAGAAGGTCGTCACGGTCGCGGGCGTATCGCTGAGCCTGAATGATATCCAGCACACCATCCTGGCGCAGAACTACGACAACGACCCGATGATCATGTACGGCCTGTTCCAGGGTGTGGTCGGCGGCCCGAACATTCGCAAGCAGGCCTATACGGCAGCCAATGTCGAACAGTCGCTACGCGCCAACGCGGTCGACTTCATCAACTCCAACCGCGGCACATTCTCCCGTGACGGCGACTTCGAGGTGTCGACGCTATACGAGCACAATGATTATCTGTTCCCGAACTTCCAGGCCGACCTCAAATTGCATCTGATGGCCTTCATCGAGGGCCCGGAGCGGGCCGACCTGCAAGCCACAAGCAAACTGGACCCGGACATCGACGACTGGAGCATCGCCGACGTGTTCGGCACCTATCGCAATGTCGGCGGCAGCTTCAGCAACAGTCATGCCGCCTTGATGGACGGCGTCATCGCGTCGCAACCCGACGGATCGGGCGGCACCATGGTGACCAATGCATCCGCCACCTACGGAAGCATCATGTCGAAGACCCTGACACCGTCAGAGTTCACGCCGGAGATGCAGGACATGCTGCGCTCCATCCATGCCAACGAGGACGCCGGAAGGCTGGTGCGTGAAGGCCGGGTCACCGTGGAAGAACTGGGGACGCGGCCCGGCGCGGAATCGGATTCTGATACCGAGAACTGATTGCGACCTTATTCGAACGCCCAGGCGTAATGTCGCCAGCGTTCGACCGACCGGGTGTGCAGCGGGTCACGGACTTGCCAGGTGCTGGCCGTGGCCACCTGCCCACCCTGGCGGTGGAAGTCCAGGCAGGCGTCATTCCATGGAGCGTCGAGGTGCGCCAGCACCCGCGTAAGGGTGTCACGGGGCGATTGCACCAGGTCTTCATATGCGACGCGAAGCATCGCGCCACCCATGATGTCGGCCCAGTGGCCGACCAGGCGCCGGTGCTGGGCAAGGTAGTGGTGAATGTCTTCCAGCCGGGTGGCATAGGGCTGACCCTGTCCCAGGCGGGTGGCCAGGATGGACACCGCCACGTCACGCCAGTCCCGCTCGGTGACGACGAAACGCGCCCCCGGCAGAACCGCTGCGATCAACCCCATGTACAGGAAGTTGTCGGGACGCTTGTCGGTCAGGCGCGTGCCGGGCGCTGCAAGGGCGGCGGCTTCGCGCGCATGACGCTCGCGCCAGCGCGCCGCGGCGTCGACTGACACCCGGTCCACCCCTCCAGGCCAGCCACCCAGTTCATGGCGGGCCAGCCGCGGAAAGAATTCGCTTTCGCCGCCCGCGGTAAACGCCGGGTGGGCGCCCAGCATTCGCTCCAGCAACGTCGAACCGCTTCGAAAGATGCCGCAGATCATCACGGGGCGGTGTGACGCTCCAACGAACTGCGCCAGCCAATCGGCATCACAGTGTTCAATGATCCCGGCAACCCGCGCCTCCTCCACCGCCGGTTCGTAGGCCGGCAGCGTCGCTCGATCCAGTTCATTGGCCCGCATTAGCGCCGTCCACGCTGCCCGGTAGTCACCCAGTTGATCCAGCGCCCTTGCAAGGGCGTAGTGCAGGTCGGGCTCGCGGCTGGCCGGCGCTGCCGCATCAAGGCGTTCGAGTAGCGGATCATCCCCGGACTCGAAAACATGGGCATCGGCCAGGCGGGCCAGCGCCCGTTCGTTGCCGGGTTCTAGTTCCAGGCAACGGCGAAAACACTGCTGGGCGGCGGACCGGTCTCCCTCGCGCTCCTCCAGGTTGCCCAGGTTGTACAACGCCCGGGTGTCGCCGGGCCTGATGTCCAGCGCCGCCTGCAGGTGCTCGCGGGCACGCGCCGGGTCATCCAGGTGATCCATGTACAGGTTAGCGAGATTCAGGTGAACTTCTTCCGCGCCTTGCACGCCCAGTTCGAGCGCACGTGAGTAGGCGGCCACGGCATCGTGCGCATTCCCCGCTGCGGCGCGGTACCAGCCCAGGTTGAACGCCAGACGGGCGGAACCGGGCTGGCGGTCAAGACAGGCTTCAAAAGCATCCGCCGCGGCTTCCAGCGGATAACCTGCCTGGCGCATATGCTCGGCCAGCCGGGTGACGCGCGCCTCGTCGGGTGCGGCCCGGCGCAGTAATTCGTCCAGTTCAGCACGTGCGCGGCCAGCCTCGCGCAGTTGCTCCAGGCATCGCAGCAACAACCAGCGGGATTCGAAGTCATCGGGGCGCTCCGCGAGCGCGGCATCCAGCGCGCGCACGGCTTCGTCGAACCGATGGCCACGAATGGCCATGGCCGCCTTGCGTTGATGATCCTGGAAACTCATGGGGTGATTGTCTTTTCCATGCGCGCAAAAAGAAAGCGGGCCTTTCGGCCCGCTTTCATGCTGACACGAATGTCAGCGTTCAGTTACGTACTGATACTGATCAGTAGCGGAACGTCACGTTGGCGAACAGGTAACGACCGAGGGTGTCGTAGAAACCCGCAATCGTGTTCGCGTTGGTCGCGAGACCACCACCGACCATCGGCGGCTCCTCGTCAAGGATGTTGTTCACACCCAGAACCAGGTCGTTCGAGTCCATGAAGCGGAAGACCGCCGTGGCATCGAAGTACGACTCATCATCAATCATGTCATTGGCGATGAGGTCAGCCGCACCGTCGTAGTGCACGTCCTGGTAGAAGCGCCAGCGTGCGGTCACGGCCCACCACTCATCCGAGTCGTAGGTCGCGGTCGCGGTGTGACGCCACTCCGGTGACGGGAAGCACTGCGTGTTGATCAGGCCCACACAGTCGTAGGTCGCGGTGTCGTCGGTCGGCAACGGCGCCGTTTCCTTCGTCAGCATGTAGGTGCCGATCAGGTCGAAGTTGAACGTACCGCCCAGGGCCGGCAGCGCGTAGGCCGCAGCCAGGTCGACACCTTCCCAGTGCTGTGAACCGAGGTTCACGTTGGTCGCGATGACGTAGCCGTTCTGGCCCTGCCAGAGTGAGCCACTGCCGGAACGAACGACGTTGTCACAGAGAATGCCGGCAACGGCACACTGCGTGACCATCAGCTCGGGGTCGATGTTGGCGATCGTGTCTTCAATTTCGATATCCCAGTAGTCGAGGGAGACCTGCAGGTCGCCGTCGCCGGGCTCGAACTGGAAGACCACGCCAGCGGTGAAGGTATCCGCATCCTCGGGATCGAGGTTGGGGTTACCACCGTACAGCGCGTTGTACTGCGAAGCCGGGCTCAGCGTAATGTTGCCGTACTGTGAAGCCGACACACCGGTGTTGGCACACTGTGCAGCGCTGAGGATCGGATCGGCGCCCGCACACGGGTCAACACCGCCCCAAAGGCCCAGGTTCTGCGGCAGGAACAGCTCAAACACGTTCGGCGCACGAACGGCACGGTTGTAACCGGTACGCACACGCGCCCAGTCGGTGACCGCCCAGTCGAGGCCCACACGGTAGGTGCTCACGTCACCGGTCGTGTCGTAGTCAGACCAACGATAAGCCATGTCGAGAGTCAGGTTCTCGATCAGCGGCAGGTCGGACAACAGCGGGACATTGGCTTCCGCGAACACTTCGTTCACGGAGTAGTTGCCGTCCACGCTCGGGGTCGGACCACCCTGGCCAAGCAGCAGGCCCTTCTCGAAAACCAGGTCGGCGATACGCTCCATCACCTCTTCGCGGTATTCGAAACCACCCACAACGAAGATGTCGCCAGCCGGCAGGCCGAAGCCCAGGTCGCCGGTGACATAGCCGTTGATCACGGTGGTGGAGGTGTGGGCGCCGATCTTGCCGGTTTCGGCCAGCTGGGCCGCGGCTTCAGGCGTTACACCGCCGTAGGTAAACACGTCCCAGGGCAGACAGCTGGAGCTGCCCACGCAGGAACCGTCAACGGTCTGCAAAACGTTGCTGGCGAAGAAGTCGTTGATGTAGATCGACTCCGACGTGGTCTGGCCGTACAGGTAAGACACATCGTAATCCCAGTTGTCGCTGATGGCGCCTTTCAGGCCACCGACGATGCGGAACGAGGTGTGCTGCAGGATGTCCGTACGCGGGCCACCCTCGATATTACGCTTACCAATGTAGACACCCAAGTCGGTCACGCCCGGGAAGTAGCCTTCCAGCGACTGGCGGAACGCATCCGGGAACTGCGGGTTGTCGATGGACAGCGGGTACGGCTCGAAGAAGAACGTACCGGACTCGGCGATCTGTGCCTTGGTGCGGTCGTCCGCGAAGCCCAGTTCAGCGTATGCAATGGCGTGCTCGTTGATTTCGAAATCAACGAAAGCGCCACCGGACCAGCGATCATCCGGACGCATGAAGTGGTTGATCGGCGCGTAGTTGTAAACATTGCTGCCGTCGTAGTCGAGCAGGCTGCTGTCAGGCTGCAGGGAAACGAAGATTTCCTGATCGTAATCGTAGCCACCCGGGCCTTCACCGTCCGCGGTAATCGGGGCAATGAAGAAGTTCGGCACGGCCGCGTTGGCGGAACCACCACAGGCGGTGCCGGCGGTGTTCAGGGCACAGCTGGAGTAGTCACGTGCAGCCTGGCGCAGCTCTTCGTTCGTGCGGTACACGATGTACGCGCTGGCGTTACCTCGGCCGTCGGCGAAGTCGCCGCCGATGGTCAGGTCGAAGTTGTAAGCCTTGCCGTCGATGCCGGAGTCACCCGTGGGGTACTCGAAACCGGCGTCGTCCATCAGGCCCTGCAGGTAATCGTTGCTGTTGTCATGCTGGTAGCCGCTGGCGCCCATGCTGAACTCAACACCGTTGACCTTGCGCATGATGAAGTTGACAACACCCGCCACAGCGTCAGCACCGTACGTGGCCGAAGCACCACCGGTCAGCACTTCCACCCGCTCGATCATGGAGGTCGGGATCTGGTTGACGTCAGGGGCGTTGGAGTACAGGCCACCCGGCTGCAGGCGACGGCCGTTCAACAGCACCAGGGTGCGGTTGGCACCCATACCACGCAGGTCAATGTTGGCCGTACCGGATGAACCGTTCGCGATGAAGGCCGTCTGGTTGGCTTCGATCTGCGGCAGCTGGTTCAGTACGTCTTCGACACGGGTGAAGCCGATCTCTTCGATCTGCTCCATACCCACCACGGTCACGGGGCTGGTCTGGCTGAATCCGTCGGGGTTCACAATACGCGAACCGGTAACGATCACCTCTTCAAGCGCCGCGAAATCTTCCTCGGCATCCGACTGCTCCTGGGCCATCGCCGCGCCGGCCGTCACCATCGTGGTGAAGCCGAGGGCGGTCTTGACCGCGAGACTCAGTCGATTTTTGTTGTGATACATATCTCTTGACTCCTTTGTGAAGGATTATCTGTGCACAAATAACCAATGGCATTCACACTCCAGGAAACAGGACGACAAAGAGCCGTGAAAACGGGTGCTTCCACGGCTTTTGCAGACTGTACCTGAGGCATGTGCGTGTGCCATTAGTGTTAAACTAACATTAATTCCCACGAAAAAACATCCCCGAAGCCATAAAGCGAATGGGGTGTTTTTACACCTGTCAAGACCGGTAAGACACCCCCCCCGATCGTTGAAACGGACCCTGCATGACCGAGAAGACCTTCATCGAAACATACACGATTGACCACGCGCTCTGTGACCGGATGACCGATTTCTTTAACCGGAACAAACATTTGGCCCAACCCGGCCGGCTCGGAAAAGACCTGCGCGTGGACACGTCAATGAAACACTCGCTGGACCTGGGTATCCCGTCGCGCATCTTTGGCTATTTCGACCCTTTTTTCGAACAACTCTCCGCGCACGTTAATGAATACATTAAAAAGTACTATGACGATGCCGGTGGCGCCGGGATGGGCCCGCTAGGCGTGGCGGAAGTGGCCAATATCCAGTGGTACCCGGTCGGCGGCGGCTATCCCGCCGTGCATTGCGAGCGCGACCAGCTGGAGTTCTGCAACCGGGCGCTGGTGTGGATGCTCTACCTGACCGATACGCCCGGCGGTGGAACGGCGTTTCCGCACCAGGGCCTGGTGACGGAATGCGTGAAGGGCGACCTGCTGCTGTGGCCCACCGACATGACCCATATGCACCATGGCGTGGTGTCGGAGACCCATGAGAAAATGATTTTCACCGGCTGGATCAACTATATCCGCGTCAAGAGCCCCGCATGACCCCGAAACACGCACGAGAACTGCTGGCGGACCTGGTCCGCCCCGTCGACTACGACGCGTTCATGAATGAGTACTTCGGCCGGCGCTTCCTGCATGCGCGTCCGTCCGATCGACCGTGGACCGATATCCTGGGCGACGACCCGGCGGCGACCCTGCTGGGCGGCTATGAGAACTTCGCACACACGCTGACCTGCCATTCGGGCTCGGCGAAAGTGCCGTCACCGCGCGCCCGCCGCGTCGACTCTGAGAAGGCGTTCGGCGAACTGCTGGCCGAATACCATCGCGTGGGTTACACGGTCCGCATACCCGACACCACCGAACTGACACCCCGCGTCAGCGAGCTGTGCCGGGCGCTGGAAGTCCTGTTCGACAACCCGGCCAGCGCGGCCGTGTTCTGGAGCACACAGGGCCTGAATGCACCCGTGCACCACGATGAATACGACCTGGTGATCATCCAGCTGGCCGGCCGCAAGCAGTGGTACATCTCCACCGACGCGCCGACGCTGCCCAATACCTGGAAAGGCGCGGGCGAAGCCGCGCCGCCATTGCCCAACTACCGCACCGTGGACGTTGAACCGGGCGATGTGCTCTACCTGCCGCGCGGCACGGCGCACACGGTCGACTCCACGACCGAATCGATCCACCTGTCCGTTGGTTTCCTGCCGGTCACGGTTCGCCAGGTGCTGATCGCCGCCATCGACGCGCTGTCTGAATCGGATATGCCTTTACGTACCGGAGCGGTTGGCCGGGGCGACGCACTGGCCGACGGTGACGGGGTTGGCGAAGCGGCTAACGCGGCCCGTGCCGCGCTGGAGGCACTCGGCAAACACTGCGGTTCGGACGCGTTTATCGCCGAAGCACTGGCGCGACGCCGGGGCCGCTTGATTGAAGACATGCCCCGGCTGGCGCAACCCGGCCAGGCCGCGCCGCAACTCCAGCCCGGCTCCCGCCTGCGTCACCACCCGCTGGCGACGGCGCAGTTGCTGGCCACGGCCCAGGTGGCGGATCTTCGCCTGCCGGGTGACCGGGTGCTGGTTCATCCGGGCGCCGCGCCGGCGCTGGAATGGATCGTCAACCACCCGGAGTTCAACGTGTCCGAGATTCCGGGAGGCCTGCCGGATGAGGTGAAGGTCGCGCTGGCCACGCGGCTGGTGGCCAGCGGATACCTGCAGCCCGTCGAGGGCTGAGTCGCGTTCAGCGGCCGATGATCTCGACGTCGCCGCTGAAGCTTTCCACGCGGATGGTGGCGCCGCCTTCACCGGCCACGTGCTGCAGCCGCGTGCCGGGGCCATGTTTCTGCTTCACCGGCGAACCGAAATCACTGTCGATATCACCACTGAAGGTCTGGGCGCGAATCTCTGCGCTTTGTTCGCCCGGCAGGTAAACGTAGGCGTCGCCGCTCATGCTTTCCACCGTGACCCGGCCACCACGTTCCACCGCGAGTGAAAGCTCCAGGTTGCCGGACACCGACTCGAACTGGCCGCGGCTGAAGGCCCCGCCGCGCACGTTGGCGTCACCGGACACCACTTTCACCTCGAGCACGCCGCTCACACCATCCAGCTCGACATCACCTGACACGGTCTCGGCCGAGGTCCGCACCGACTGTCCGGAGAAAGTGATATCGCCACTCACCGCGGCCAGGTCCAGCGACTCGGTCTCGGCGGTGACTTCGACGTCACCACTGACAGTTTCCACGTTGATACGCTGTCCTTTTGAGCCCGACACCGTGATGTCGGCGCTGACGCCGTTCAGCGACAGGCTGGCACCTTCCGGCACCTGCAGGTACAGGTCGGAATCGTCGATGTCGCCGTGCCGGCCTCTCGATACCGGTTTCACTTCGATACGGACATTGCCGCCACTGGCGTCGACCACCAGCTCGGAACCGTCGCCGACATCGCCGGTGAGCCGCAGCTCCTGCCGGCCCCAGGTCGATACCTCGATCTCGCCCGCCACGTTACTGACACTGACCAGGCCATCCGCGGCCATGTCGTGACTCTCATCGATGGCGTCTCCCGCCATCGCCAGTGCGGGCATCAGCGCTGCAAGCGCAAAGGCCGTTCTCATCATGTTTCTCTCCTGCTGTTCTGGTCCAGCATATGCAGTTGTCGCATGAACTCCAGCTGTTGGGCCCGGAGGTCAAGCAGTTTCTCGCCAAGGTAAGGATTGTCCGGATGTTCGTCCAGCGCCGTCAGCAGGGCGGTTTCCGCCTGCAGCAGTTCGTTCCAGCTGGCCTCGAGTTCCTCGCGGGTCCGGGGCGTCAGTAGTGTCGGCGCGACGCCCACCGTGGTGAAGCCCTTCCACTCCGCCAGGTATTCCTGTTCAGCCGCACGCAACGCCACGGCGATGCCGGGGTAGGCCGCGCCGGATTCCATCGGCGGCGCCGGTTGTTCATGGGTTTGCCGCCCCAGCAGGATGCCCACCGCGAACGCCACGGCCACGGTCGCCGCCAGCGCCGGCCAGCGCCAGGCACGGGCCGCGGACCGCGCGGAAGAGGCCGCTCGCGGTTCCAGCCGGGCCTGGATGTCGGGCCACAGGTCGCGGCCGGGAGAGACGTCTCCGGGCAGCTGCCCCAGGGCGCTGACAATCGCCTTGTTTCGTTGGTCGTGTGTGTCACTCATGTCGTGTCACTCTTCGGTTCAGTTTCCAGTGCCTCGCGCACCAGGTTCCGGGCGCGATGCAGTTGTGCTTTCGATGATCCCACCGCCATGCCGGTCATTTCGGCGATCTCCTGGTGCCGATAACCTTCCACGTCGTACAGCACCAGCACCGTCCGGGCCCGTTCCGGCAGCGCCGAAATGGCCTGCTCCAGGTCCGTGGCCAGCGGCGCGCTGACATCGCGATCGCCGGTGGCCGTGCGCTCCACCATCTCGTCGGCGGGCGCCTCGTGCTTCACGCGCCGGAGCCGGATGCGCCGGTCGCTCAGGGCCACGTTGGCGGCCAGCCGGTGCAGCCAGGTGCCGAAAGCGCTCTTGCCCTCGAACAGGTCCAGCTTGTTCCAGGCCCGGACGAAAGCGTCCTGGACCAGGTCCTCCGCCAGCGCGGCGTCATGGCCGCACAGGCGCCAGCACAGGGCATAGATCTTTCCGGAGTGCGCACGGTACAGCCGTTCAAAAGCCGCGGGGTCGCCGGCACGGGCGAGCTCGACCTGCCGGGACTCTTCGTCCCGCGCCATCGTCGCGTCCGATTCGCGAACTGTCACCGCCTGCACGCCTCCCATGAATGCTTAGACAACCGTCGCGACCGGGCGGTTTAAACGCCGGTTCAGTTCGACGGGATCAGGGTGTCGATCACGTGTTCCACATAGGCCGCGAACTCTTCGCTGCTGAACACAGGGGCCTGTTGCTGGCGCTGCAGCTGGAGAAATCCGAGGTAGACCGAGTATGTGAGCCTGGCGCGATGCGCGGCCGCAGTCTCGTCGAAACCGAGCTCGGCGAATGCCTGCGCGATCTGGGCCATGCGCCGGTCGGCGACACGCTCCAGCACCGGCTCGACCTGGGGATGGCCGGCGGCGGCACAGAGCTGTCGGTAAACATCGTGGGTGAACCGCTCCCGGCTGACACCATGAATGAACGCCACCAGCCGCTCGCGTGGGTCTTCGATGGCGCCCATCGATGTCGCCAGGTTGCGCGCATCGTGCGACTCCCAGCGCTCCAACGCCTGCTCCAGCAGGGATTCACGACCGGAGAAGTGCCAGTAGAAACTGCCCTTGGTGATCCCCATTCGACGGGCCAACGGCTCGACCGCCAGGGCCGAAACACCTTCTTCGGCAATGACTTCCAGGGCCGCTTGTTCCCAATCGGTGGCGGTGAGGGTATTGCGCTTGGGCCGGTTCACTGGGGTCGCGGCACTCCGGTTTGAGGTGCGGCCATTGTGAGGAATCCGGCGGTCCGACGCCAGTATTGCCGATTGATCGCGGCCAAGCCCCTGTCTTGACAGCGGCTTTACGGTTTTCCATACTCTAGCGTATGGAAACGGCGACATCATCGCCCACATGACCTGGACAGTTTCATGACCTGGATTCTGCTGCTTGCCCTGCTGGGCATCTCGCTGGCCTGCGCTTTCCGCGGGCTGTCCCTTCGCACCTGGACGATCATGCTCGGCGCCACCTTGCTGATATTCGCCATCGTGACGGACGTTTCCGTTCTGCTGCTGCTGGCGATCACGCTGGTGCTCGGCGTGCCGCTGGCGATCCTCAATCACGCGCCGTGGCGCCAGCAGCTGCTGACCGCGCCGTTCCTGGAAAAGTACCGCCGCATGCTGCCGGACCTTTCCGACACCGAGGCCGCGGCCATGGAGGCCGGCACCGTGGGCTGGGACGGCGAGCTGTTCTCCGGCACGCCGGACTGGGACAAACTGCTGCACACGCCGTGGGCGACGCTGACCGAGGAAGAGCAGGCCTTCGTTGACGGACCCGTGGAAGAACTCTGCGCCATGATTGACGACTGGGAGATCACCCATGTCGAGGCCGCCATCCCGGAACCCATCTGGGACTTCATCCGCGAAAACCGCTTCTTCGGCATGATTATCCCGAAGGAATACGGCGGCCTGGGCTTTTCCGCCATGGCGCACCGGGCGGTACTGCAGAAAGTCTCCACCGCCAGCAGCGTCGTGGGCTCGACCGTCGCGGTGCCCAACTCGCTGGGACCGGGCGAACTGATCCTGCACTACGGCACGGATGCACAGAAGGAACACTATTTGCCCCGCCTGGCGAAAGGCGAGGAAATCCCCTGCTTCGGCCTGACCAGCCCCTCGGCCGGCTCCGACGCCACCTCCATCGGTGATTACGGCATCGTCTGCGAGCGTGAGGTCAACGGCAAGAAGGTGCTGGGCATGCGCCTGACCTTCGACAAGCGTTACATCACGCTGGCGCCGGTGGCGACGGTCATCGGCCTGGCCTTCCGTCTGTACGACCCGGACGGCCTGCTCGGCGACACCGAGGACCTGGGCATCAGCCTGGCGCTGGTGCCGCGCGACACCGAGGGCCTGGATGTCGGCCGCCGCCATTTCCCGCTCAACGTGCCGTTCCAGAACGGCCCCGTGCGCGGCAAGGACGTGTTTGTCCCCATGGATGCGTTGATCGGCGGTTCCGCGATGGCCGGAAAAGGCTGGAAGATGCTGGTGGAGGCCCTGTCGGTCGGCCGCGGCATCACCCTGCCGGCGTCTTCCACCGGCGGCGCCAAGATCTGCTCACTGGCCACCGGCGCCTACGCGCGCATCCGCAAGCAGTTCAACCTGCCGATCGGCCGGTTCGAAGGCGTGGAGGAGGCGTTGGCGCGCATCGCCGGCAAGACCTACATGATCTCCGCGATGTCGCGCATGACGGCCAGCGCCGTCGACCGCGGCGAACGCCCATCCGTACCGTCCGCCATTGCCAAGTATCACGCCACCGAGGGCACACGCGAGATCATTACCGACGCCATGGACATCCACGGCGGCAAGGGCATCATCCTCGGCCCGCGAAACTACCTGGGCCGTGGCTGGCAGGGCGCGCCGATCTGGATCACCGTGGAAGGCGCCAACATCCTGACCCGCAACATGATGATCTTCGGCCAGGGCGCCATCCGCTGCCATCCATATGTGCTGAAGGAAATGCAGGCCGCGCGCCTGGCCGATGCCGACGAGCGCCTGCAGCAGTTCGACCGGCTGCTGTGGGGACATGTCGGCTTTTCCATCCGCAACGCGGTGCGCAGTTGGCTCCTGGGCCTGACCTTCGGCCGCCTGGCCGCCGCACCGGAGCGTCGCGACGCGCGCCTGGCCGGATACTACCGGCGACTGACGCGCTACTCGGCCGCGCTGGCCTTCTGCGCCGACCTGGCCATGCTGACCCTGGGCGGCAAGCTGAAACAGAAAGAGCGCCTGTCCGCGCGCCTTGGCGACGTGCTGAGCCACCTGTACATGGCCTCCGCCGTGCTCTATCGCTTTGAATCCGAGGGCCGACCGCATGCCGACCTGCCGTTGCTGGCCTGGGTCATGCACCACGGCGCCCACGAGATGCAGAAAGCCCTCGGCGGCTTCGCCGACAACTTCCCGAACCGCTGGGTCGGACTGCTGGTTCGTGCCGTGGTCTTCCCACTGGGCCGCTGGGAACGCGCGCCGGGTGACCGCCTGTGCCACCGCGCGGCTCAATTGTTGCTGTCACCCTCGGAGGTGCGCGACCGCCTGACCCGCGGCGTCTACATTCCCCGGGACGAGAACCACCCCATCGGCCTGATGGAGATCGCGCTGCCACAGGTGATCGCCGCCGAGCCACTGGAGCGCAAACTGCTGAAGGCGGTGAAAGCCGGCGAAGTCGCCGGGCTGGAATTCGACGATCGCCTGGCCGACGCCGTCGAGAAGGGCGTACTCAGCGAGACCGAGGCAAAAACGCTCGAGCAGGTCCAGGCCATGATCTCCGAGATCATCGCCGTGGACGACTTCGATACGGAGGAACTGCGCGCGGGCGTGCGTTCGGACAGCGAGACCGAAAGCGACCAGCGTATGGCCGGGTGAGACGGTGAGACGGTGAGACGGTGAGACGGGGAATCGGGGAATCGGGGAATCGGTGAGAAGGGCGGAAAACATACAGGATTGAAGGGTTTTACCGTTTCACCAGCCGCGCCGTGCGCGGCGACTCACCGTCTCACCGATTAACCGTCTTCCCGATTCCCCGACTCCCCGACTTACCAACGTTGCAGGCTCAGAGCATCCCCGTCTCGAGCCGCGCCGCTTCGGTCATCATCATGTGATTCCACGGGGGATCGAACACCAGCTGGACATCGACTTCGCCGATGGTGGGAATCAGTGAAATCTTGGCGCGCACGTCCTCGACGAGGATGGGGCCCATGCCACAGCCCGGCGCGGTGAGTGTCATGTCCACGCTGACGTCCCGCAGGCCGTTTTCGCCGCGGCTGATGTCGCAGGTGTACACCAGCCCCAGGTCGACAATATTGACCGGGATTTCGGGGTCGTAGCAGGTACGCATCTGGTCCCAGACCAGTTTTTCCACGTCTTCCTCGGTCGCGTCATCGGCGAGCGTGGGTGGCTGAACGGGTTCACGGCCGATGGCGTCGGCATCGGTGCCGGCCACGCGGAACAGGTTGCCATCGACGAACACGGTGAAGCTGCCGCCCAGCGCCTGCGTGATATAGCCGACCGCGCCCACGGGCATGGTGACGGGATCGCCGGACGGGATCATCACCACGTCGCAGTCACGCTCGAACTGGCAGGGTTGGCTGGTCTGGGAAAACATGTCGCATCGCCACTTGGGTATGCCACAAAGATGCGGCTGATCGGGCAACGAATCAAGAGGTGGAATCCGCCCGCCGCTGCGCGACGGGCAGGTCAGTGTGCGCTTCGCGTATTTAGCTCATCTTGGATTGCAGGTAGTTCTGCAGGCCCACCTTGTCGATCAGGCCCAGCTGGGTCTCGATCCAGTCGACGTGCTCTTCCTCGGACTCGAGGATGTCTTCGAACAGCTCGCGGCTGACGTAGTCCTGGCAGGACTCACAGTAGGCAATCGCCTCGCGCAGCAGCGGAATCGCGTCCATCTCCAGCTTCAGGTCGCATTCCAGCATCTCCAGGGCATTCTCACCGATGCGCAACTTGCCCAGGTCCTGCAGGTTGGGCAGCCCTTCGAGGAACAGGATGCGCTCGACCAGCTGGTCGGCGTGCTTCATCTCGTCGATGGACTCTTCGTATTCGTGCTCGGCCAGCTCCTTCAGGCCCATGTCCTTGTACATGCGCGCGTGCAGGAAATACTGGTTGATCGCGGTCAGCTCGTTGTAGAGCGCCCGGTTCAGGAATTCGATGGCTTTCTTGTCGCCTTTCATGGCCAATTACCCCGGTTTATCAGTTCAAGGCGGCGCGAAATACGCCGTGCTGACCGAATGATAGACAAGCCGGAGGCGCAATGAAGAAATGAGAATGGTTAGTGAACGAGAACGGCTTTCAACACGGCCGGCGTGGCCATTCCGTAACGGAACGCTCAGGCCGATGCCGGTTCCGGCACCATTTTGAGGACTTCACCGATGCCCGAAACGGCTTCGCCGAGCACTTCGTTTGCGGTGCTGGTGCAACGCCCGCAGGTAATGCTGCAACCGGTTCGCGAGGAAAGCTGGTTCAGGTCGCGAACACCTTCCTTCACGGCGGCGTGAATGTCCGAATCAGTGACAGCGTTGCAGAGACAGACGTACATGATGGTCCCATCTTAATAGTGAATGAGAATGATTGTCAATATCTATCAAGCGCTATAGAATCCCTGGCCTAAATAGTATTAATTCTCATTTGCAACCAAGAAAAACGGAATCGGGGGAAACATGGATCACGCATCTGCGGCCATTGCAGCACGATATTTTCTTGTCACCGGTATGCTGGTGGCCCTGGCCTGCCCGGCCAACGCCGACGACACCGACAGCTGCCAGCCTGCAAACCCTGGAGAACAGGGCATCCAGGCGGAATGCCGGATCATGGAACACGTCACGATCCTGGGTCGCGCAGGCGATGCGGGCGAAGTGGCCGGTGGCGCCAGCCAGGTCAGCCACGAAGAACTTGAAGCATTCCAGCCCACCGATGTCGTACGCGCCATGCGCCAGGTGCCCGGCGTATCGTTCCAGGTGGAAGACGGTTACGGACTGCGACCGAACATCAGCATTCGCGGCACCGCGAGCGAGCGCAGCAGCCGCGTCACCCTGTTGGAAGACAATGTGCTGATCGCACCCGCGCCCTATACCGCGCCCTCGGCCTACTACTTCCCGACCTTTGGTCGCATCCACGCCATCGAGGTGCTCAAGGGCCCGGCCGCGATCACCCAGGGCCCCTACACCGTTGGTGGCGCCATCAACCTGGTTTCCACGCCCATCCCGGTGGACACGGCCGGGCACCTGCGGGGCGAGTACGGCAGTGACGACACCTGGCGGGTACACGGCTGGTACGGCGGCGGCGCCGAAGACGGACTCGGCTGGCTGGTCGAAACCCACCAGTGGCAGTCGGACGGATACCAGCACATCGACCGCAGCGAGTCGGATACCGGGCTGGACAAGGAAGACTACCTGGCCAAGTTGCGCTGGTCAGCGGACGGCGATGGCTCGATGACACACCAGTTCGACCTCAAGCTGCAGGCGTCAGAAGAGCAGTCGCGGCAAAGCTACCTGGGCCTGGTCGATGCCGATTTCCGCAGCGACGCACTGCGACGTTACGGCGTTTCCAACGAAGACGAAATGGACAATGAACACCGGCAGGTGGTACTGGGCTGGCGCGGCGTCTTCGAGTCCGGTGCGGAGATCGCGCTGACCGCCTACAACAACGATTTCGAGCGGGCCTGGTACAAGACCGAGGCCATCGACTTCGACGGCAGCGTCGACGCGCAGTCGTTCAGTGGCACGGGCTGGGCCAGCGTGATCAGCGGCATCAACACCGGCGCGGGCACCGGCGGTCTCGACGCCGCCATGCTGCAGGCCATCCTGGACGGCGCGGATACGCCCGAAGGGGCCATCCAGGTGCGCAACAATTCGCGTGAATACTTCTCCCGCGGCATCCAGGTGACCGGCGGCCTGCCCATCGGGAACGGCCATGTCACTCATTGGCTGGAAGCGGGCCTGCGATTTCATCGCGACGAAGAAGACCGGTTACAGCGCAACGACACCTGGCAGCAGCTGGGGGGGCATCTCGTGATCAGCGACATCGGGCTGGAAGGCAACGCGGGCAATCGCGTCCAGGACGCCGAGGCCTGGGCGGCCTGGGTCCACGACCGCATCGAGTGGGATGACTGGACGTTCACGCCCGGCTTGCGCTTTGAATCCATTGACCTGGGCCGCACCAATTATGGCACCTCGGACCCGGACCCTTCGAGCCGGGATGAGTCCAACCTGGCCGGTTACCGTGAAAACAATATTGATGTCTGGATTCCCGGCCTGGGCGTCCTGCGTGACCTGGCCAATGGGCTGCGGCTGCTGGGCGGGGTGCACAAGGGCTTCGCCGTTCCCGGCAACTCGCCCGGGGTCGATCCCGAGGAGAGCATCAACTATGAGCTCGGCCTGCGCTGGTTCGGCGAGGCCTGGCAGGTCGACCTGGTGGGATTCTTCAATGACTATGAAAACCTGGTCGGCACCTGCGCCAACGCGTCCGGCAGTGACTGCGATCCCGGGGACGCGTTCAACGGCGAAGGGGTACACATACCCGGCCTGGAACTGTCGGTCAGCGGCGGCCCGGAACTCGACAACGGGGTGCGCCTGCCGATACGCCTTGCATACACGTGGATGGATGCCGAGTTCCAGTCCAGCTTCGATTCCGAGTTCTTCGGGGACGTCGAGGCCGGCGACCCGGTACCCTACGTGCCCGACAACGAGGTCTATGCCTCTGCGGGTATCGAATGGCAGGCCCTTTCGACCTACCTGAGCGCGAACATCGTGGACAGCGTCTGCACCCAGGCCGCCTGCGGCGCCTTCCAGCGCACGGAATCGGCGACACTTTTCGACCTGTCAGCCCACTATCGTTTCTCGGAACAATGGACGCTGTACGCGGTGGCCGAAAATATCACCGACGAGATTTATATCGCCGGCCGCGAACCCTATGGCGCCCGGCCGAACAAGCCTCGCAGCTTCTATGCCGGGGTGACGTTCGACTTCTGAAACCCGGCGTTCAGCCGGAAGGAAGCGCGAGCGGCTCCAGCAGGGTCAGTGCCCGGTGGTATACCCGCCGCTTGAACGGGATGACATGCGCGACCGGGTACCAGAAATCGACCCACCGGTACTCGGAAAATTCGGGGGTGTCGGTGGCATCCAGGGCGAACCGGGATTCATCGGCGACCATCTTCAGCAGGAACCAGACCTGCTTCTGGCCGATGCATAACGGCTTGTGGTGACGGCGCAGGTAGCGTTTGGGCAAGCGGTACTTCAGCCAGCCTGGCGTTGAACCCAGCAGTTCGACGTGATGGCTGTGCAGGCCCGTTTCTTCCTCCAGCTCCCGGAACATCGCTTCCTCGGGCGTTTCGTCGGTGCGCATGCCGCCCTGGGGGAACTGCCAGCCGTCCTGGTTGGCGCGATGCGCCCAGAACACCTTGCCCTGCTCGTTCAGCAGGACAATGGCAACGTTGGGCCGGTAGCCGTCGGGATCGATCATCGGGGTTGGCCTGCGTTGCGCGCCGCGGTGCCGCGGTCAATTGGTCGGGGCATGTGCCTGTGGTATTTTGCCATCGTCCCTCAAAATCTTAATCAAATCCGGGATTCATTCCAATACGATGCCCATCCGTTCACCGAGGTTGTTCCTGGCCGTGCTGGCCCTGCTGGCGGTGGCGAGCATCCTGCTGGCGACCATGGTGGGTTCCACGGTGACCGGGCCCGGCGCCTGGCTGGGCGCCGTTGCCAACCCGGACAGCCATGCGGGCGAAGTGCTCTGGCGATTGCGACTGCCGCGCGCGCTCGCGGCTTTCGTGGTGGGCGGCCTGCTGTCGCTGTCAGGCTGCCTGATGCAGGTGCTGCTGCGCAATCCGCTGGCGGACCCGTACATCCTGGGCGTGTCCGGCGGCGCCGCCTTTTTCACGCTGGCCGGCATGGGCCTGGGTGTGGCCGCCGCCTGGTGGCCGCCGCTGGCGCTGGCCGGTGCGCTGGTCTCCATCATCATCGTCTTTGGCCTGGCGCGCGGCAGCGGCCCCTGGAGCGGCACACGGCTGTTGCTGACCGGCGTGGTCACGGCCTCGGGCTGGGGCGCGCTGATCACCCTGCTGCTGGCGCAGAGCGACGACAGCAGCTTGCGCGGCATGCTGTTCTGGCTCATGGGCGACCTGGGTTACGCCCGGTTGCCGGGCTGGGCCGTGGTCGTGCTGGCGCTGTCGCTGCTGCTGGCGCTGGGCTACGCGCGCGGACTGAATGTGCTGGCCATGGGTGAAACGACGGCGAAACTACTGGGCGAATCGACACGGCGCCTGCTGTGGGGCATCTACTTCGTGGCCTCGGTCCTGACCGCCGCCGCGGTGAGCATCGCCGGCAGCATCGGCTTTGTCGGCCTGATCGTGCCACACCTGGCGCGGTTGCTGGTTGGCGCCGACCACCGTGTGCTCGTGCCCGCGGCGACGCTGTTCGGCGGGTCGTTCCTGGTGCTGTCCGACACCCTGGCCCGAACCGTGATCGCGCCACGGCAGCTGCCGGTGGGCGTGGTCACGGCCTTGCTGGGCGTGCCGCTGTTCCTGCTGCTGCTCAACCGGGCGCGCGTGCGCGGGGGTGCCCGGTGAACGGGCTGTCGACCACCGGCCTGGATGTCGCCATCGGTGACCGGGTGATCACGCGATCCATGGACCTGGTGGTTGAGCCCGGCGCGTTCTGGGGCCTGCTCGGCGCCAATGGCGCCGGCAAGACCACGCTGCTGCGTCACCTGGCCGGCCTGCTCACGCCGGAATCGGGAACGGTGCAACTGGACGGGCGAAACCTGCCGAACTGGCCGCGACGCCGGCTGGCGCGCCACCTGGGTATGATGCAGCAGCACGCCGACTACGTTTTCGACGCCAGCGTGCTGGAAGTCGCGCTCACCGGCCGGCACCCCTACCTGGGGCCCTGGCAGCGTGAAAATGCGCAGGACCGGGCGCTGGCGCTGCAGGCGCTGGAAACGGTCGACCTGGCGGCATTCGCGCAGCGGCGGGTGACCAGCCTGTCCGGCGGCGAGGCGCGCCGGCTGGCGTTCGCGGCGTTACAGGTGCAGGACCCGGACGTGTTTCTGCTGGACGAACCCACCAACCACCTGGATTTCCGTCACCAGGTGAGCGTCATGCGGGCAGTGGGCGACCGCGTCTACGGCAACGGGCGCCTGGCGGTCGCCGCGCTCCACGACGTCAACCTGGCGGCCACCTATTGCAGCCACGTGCTGCTGTTGTTCGGGGACGGCGAATGGCGCGCCGGCACGGCGCCTGAACTGCTCAACACGGAAAACCTGGAGCGTCTCTACCAGTGCCCGGTGACCGCCGTGGACACCCCCGACGGGCGACGGTTTCACCCGGCCTTTTCGCGGCTCGCCTCGTAGCCTTTCTCTGCCCGCTCGCCTGCCAGGCGCTGGAAATGCCGACCGAGGAACCAGGCGCCCGTTCCCCAGGCCGCCAGTACCGGCAGGTAAAGCCAGGTAATCTGCGTGATGCCCAGGCCGGCCGTCGTCATGCCCTTGAACAACCAGCTGGCGGTGACGTCGCTGCCCCGGTAGACCACCGTGTCGATAAAGTTCTTCGACTTGTAACGCTGCTCGCGGCTGACCACCGTGAACAGCATTTCCTTGATCGGCCCGAGCATGCCGTAGTTCATCGATCGCTGCGCGACCTGGATGGCGGCGAACAGCACCAGCCCCATGCTGGAACCCAGGATGACAAAACCGCCGGCCAGCAGCATCGGCGGGATAATC